>Ga0302326_10001680_pt1 | contig 55747 bp, 50 predicted proteins | sample Palsa_T0_3_FD_202264 | JGI IMG/M metagenome (GOLD analysis project Ga0302326, IMG submission 202264) | Peat permafrost microbial communities from Stordalen Mire near Abisko, Sweden - Palsa_T0_3 | ecosystem: Environmental > Terrestrial > Soil > Palsa > Peat permafrost | place: Sweden: Abisko...
CACGGCACCCGCGGGCATCGCGCCCTTGTGCGGGTCGCCCGCACCGGCTGCGAGCGAAGTCGTGGTGGCGGGGATGTCGTAGACCACCCAGTGCCACCAGCCGCTGCCGGTGGGTGCATCCGGGTCATGCACCAGCAGAGCGAAGCTCTTGGTGGCGGCGGGCGCGCCACTCCAGGCGAGCGCCGGCGAGAGGTTGCCGCCCTTGCAGCCGAAACCGTTGAACACCTGGGCTGCGCCGATCTGACCGCCCGCGGGGATATCAGTGCTGGTGAGCGTGAGCTTGCCGCTGCCGGCCACGGGCTCGGCCGCCGGCAGCGTTGCTGCAAGCAGTGTGCATGCGAACCAGGTGCCCGCGAGCCTCGTGTGCCTCATGGCGCGCAGTGTGCAGCGCCGGAGTCGGGGAGTGCAAATGAGCCCTCAGCACGTACGCCACACTGCCCGCTTGCGGGCAGTGTGGCGCACTAAGAGGCGCGGCGAAGGGCGCTTATCCGCGAGCCCAGTGGCCCTCGGACATACGCCAGCCGTTTCCGTTGCGCACCCAGGCATGCGGTACCCAGTGATAGCCCGGCCGCGCGGCACTCCAACGGCCTGGATGCCAGGCGTAGCGGCCGCCTTCCCAGAACCAGGCGCCGCCGAGCCAGACGTAACCCGGGCTCGGCGCGACGCCCACGACCTCGACCTGCGGTGGCGGCGGAGCGGTGTATGTGACGACGCCGACGGGACCTGGGGCAGGAGCAACGATGCATCCTGACAGCGCCACGCCCAGCAGCACGCCCGCGATCGCGGTCCTGATGGAAGAGAGTTTCATCGATCTACCTCCTGTTGTCCGCGCACCCATGCGGGAACATATTAGGGTCAACGCGCGACGGGGTCGTAAGCATACACAGCAGGAAGTCCCAGTGAACCGTAGAGCCCCAGAAATGTTAAGTGCGTCCGGCGCGGGTGCCGAGGGCGGTCCGTTCAGCGCACATTCAGCACCGCTTTGTTGGCGGCGGCCTTGAGCGCGGCACGCAAGCACACGCGTTTCGGCCGCGAGTATTACCGCCGCTATTACTTAGACCCGCGCACCGCGGTCGCCACGCGCGTGGAGATGCAGGCGCGCGCGCGCCTCATCGCAGCGCTCACGGCGCACGCCGGGCTCCCGGTGCGGCGCATTCTGGAGGCCGGTTGTGGCACCGGCATGCTGCGCGCGGCGCTCGTGAGGCTCCTGCCGCGCGCGCAGTACGTGGCGCTTGAGAGCAGTGAATACCTCTGCCGCCGCTACGGCTGGTTGCCCGGTCGCATCGAGGACTACCACACGTCCGCGCCGTTCGATCTGGTCATCTGCTACGACGTGCTGCAGTATCTGAGCTCGGACGCAGCGCAGCGCGCGCTTGCCAACTTCGCGCGCCTGTGCCGCGGCGTGCTGTACTTCAGCGCCCTGACGCGCTTTGACTACGAGCACAACTGCGACCGCGCGCGCACCGATGCACAGGTGCACCTGCGCAGCGCCCGCTGGTATCGCACCCGCCTCACGCGTCAGTTCCGCGAAGCGGGGCTCGGCTTCTGGCTGCGGCGCGGGGCGCCGCTCACGCTCTGGGAGTTGGAGAGCTCGTGAGAGATGGCGGCCGCAAGGCAGCGCGCCTGCGGAACAGCGGGTACAGCGGCAGGCCGAGCAGGATCAGCACGATGGTTGCGATCGATTCGCGCGGGGTGGTGAGCAGTGCGCTGATGACGATCCACACCATCACCAGCACGAACAGCAGCGGCACCAGCGGCACGCCCGGCAGGCGGTAGGGGCGCGGCGCCTGCGGCAGGCGGCGGCGCAGGACGATCACCGCGAGCACCACCGGGATCCAGAACAGCGCGTAGGACATCACCGCCATGTTGGTCAGCTGATCGAAGCTGCCGGAAGCTGCGAGCAGCGCTGCCCATATGCCCATCACCACCAGGGAGGTCAGCGGCACGCGCGTGTGCGGGCTCAACCGCGCGAATGGCTTGAAGAACAGCCCGTCGCGCGCGGATGCGTAGGAGACCCGTGCGCGTGTCAGGATCGTACCGTTAAGCGAGCCGGCGGCGGACAGCAGGAAGATGAGCGCTGCGACCGGAGCGGCGCGCGCGCCGAGAAAGGTCTGCACCGCGCGCGCGGCCACCGAAGGGGCCTCCGGGTAGGCGGTGGAGTTGGCACTCGCAACCTGCCAGAAAGGCAGCGCGTAGAGGTAGGCGGTGTTGACCAGGAGATAAATGGCGAGCACCAGCAGCGAGCCACCGATGATGGCGCGCGGCAGAGTGCGCTGCGGATCCTGCACCTCGCCGGCGGCCATCGGCAGGTACTGCCAGCCGCTGTACGCCCATAGCGCTGAGAACATCGCCGCCCCGAATCCAGCCAGGCCCGAGCTCATCCCGCCCGGGGGTGCGCGCAGGTTGGCCGCATCGTGCACACCGGAAAACAGGAACACCCCGCCGGCCACCGCGAGGATCGCCACCACCTTGGCCACGGTGAGCAGTGTCTGCACGCGCCCGCCGACCATGACGCGGGCGCAGTTGATGAGCGTAAACAGCGCGATCACGCTGATCGCCACCAGCTGGCGCGCGCCGAGCTCCAGCGTGAAGCTGCTGCCGAAGAGGTGCACGGTGCGCACCAGCCACTGCCCGCCGAAGGCATGGATGTCCGATATGAAGATCGCCACCGCCGCACCGTAGGCGGCGATGCTCGCCCCGCCGAGCACGAAGCTGTTGCAGGCGTACAGGAAGCCCGGGATCTCCCCGTAGGCGGCGCGCAGGTAGACGTACTCCCCGCCCGCGTCCGGGAGCAGTGCGCCGAGCTCCGCGAAGCACAACGCGCCGAGCATGGCCACGGCGCCTGCGACCGCCCACGCCGCCAGTACCAGCGCCGGCGTGCCGACCGACTGGGCCATGGCGGCCGACTTAAGGAACACCCCGGTGCCGATGATTATCCCGACCACGAGCGAGGTGGCCGCGGTGAGGGTCAGCTCGCGACGCGGCTGCGGGTCCTGATCTGACATGGGCGGTATCGTACAATCACGCGATGGCAGCACACGAGTACCATGCACGCATTCGCTGGGAGCGCGGCGCGGCCGCCTTCACCGACAATCGCTTCAGCCGCGGCCACTCGTGGCGCTTCGACGGCGGTGTCGAGGTGCCGGCCTCCTCCTCGCCGCACGTGGTGCGTGTGCCGTTGTCGGTGGAGGCGGCGGTCGACCCCGAGGAGGCACTCGTGGCGGCGCTCTCGAGCTGTCATATGCTGTGGTTCCTGTCACTCGCGGCCGGCGCGCGCTGGCGGGTCGATGCCTACGAGGACGATGCGTGGGGCGTCATGGGCAAGAATGCCGCCGGCAAGACCGCCATGGTGCGTGTCACACTGCGCCCGCGCGTGAGCTTCTCTGGCGAGCCCCTGCCATCCGCGGCAGACATCGCACAGCTTCATCATCGCGCGCACGAGGAATGCTTCATCGCCAACTCGGTGACGACCGAGGTGCGTATCGAGCCGGCGGCCGATGCCTGAGGTGCTCGCGAGCTTTCGCGGCACGGTGCGCTGCGTGCGCAGCGCGCACCTGCCGGGACTCACGCTGTGCGGGGACACCGCGCAGGCTCCGGGGGAGCCCGTCATGCTCGCCTTCAGCGCCGCAGCGCCGGCAGATTTTCCCGACACGCTGCAGGATGCGCGTGTCGAGCGCCTCGAGGAGCAGCGTTACCGCATCAGCAGCGAGGGACGCGAGTGGCTCATCGAGGCACCAGCGGTGCATCTGCATCGCGATATCACAGCCGCGTTCTACCGCGCCATCCCGCCGCGCCCGGTGCCATGGCCCAAACAGGTGTTCTGGAGGATCGTGCTCGCGCTTGCCGCCAGCCGCCGAGGACTCGCGCTGCTGCGCCTGCTGCGCCGCTGATCGAAGGAGTGAGCTTCAGGAGGAGGGCGAGCGCAGCCCGAGCATGGCGGCATCGGTGAGCGGCAGGCGCTGCACACCGAAGAGTGATGCGTAAACCGACAGCTGCGCGTGGAATGCGCGGCTCCAGGTGAAGTGCCGCAGCACCCGGGCGCGGGCGGCTGCCCCGACCGCTTCCAGATCGCGCTCGTAGAGCGCGGCGATCGCCTCCGCCAGGCTCGCATCGCTGTTGGGCTCGGCGAGCACCCCGACGCTGTCGTCGACGAATTCCGGGAACGCGCCGGCGCGCGCGGCGACCACCGGCAGCCCGCAGGCCATGCCCTCGAGAACCACCAGTCCGAAGGTTTCCTTGGTGCCCGCGTGCACCAGAGCATCCGCCGAGGCGAGCCACTCGGCGAGCTCCACGCTGTCGCGGCGGTAGGGCAGCATGGTGACGTTGGCGGCCGGGCGTGCCTGCTCCTCACCGCCGATCAGCACCAGGTGATACGGGGGACCGAGCCGGGCAAAGCTCTGCAGCAGCACCGGCAGGTTCTTCTCGCGTGCGAAGCGGCCCGCATACACCAGCACCCGCGCGCTCGGGGCCAGCCCGAGCCGCCGGCGCAGCGCATCGCTGCGGCGCGCGGGGTTGAAGACCTCCGCGTCCACCCCGAGCGGCTGGTGCACGGCGTGCCACACGCCAAGGCTCTGCAGGTACTCGCACATCAGCCGGCTCGGCGCGAACACCACGTCGCAGCGCTCGTAGAGCAGGCGGATGTAGCGGCGCAGGAGCGGTCCGGTGAACCAGCCGCAGGAGCGCCGCGCGGCCAGCTGCGGCAGGTTGGAATGATAGAAACCTACCAGCGGTATGTTGCGGCGCCGCGCCACCGTCCAGCCGCACCACGCGGGGTGAAATGCGTCCCCTGCCTCGATGAGCGTCGGCTCGAGCGCATCGAGCAGCCGCGTCCAGCGGCGCGGATTGAGCGGCAGGCGGTAATTGAACGTGCCCGGCACCACACAGCCCGCGAGCGTACAGACACCGCCGCGTTCGAGCTGATCCTCGCGCCCCGGCACCACGATGGTGTGCTCCCAGGAGGTGTGTGCGGCGAGCCACGCGTGCTTGGCCGACAGATAGCGTTTCACGCCGCCACTGGTGGGCGAGTAAAACACTGTTGTGTCGACGAGGTGCATTCTTAGTGGCGGCCTTCGGGCGCATTGCAACCTTATGACGATTGAGTGTCAAGCGTGAGCGCCGCGCACCGTTCCCCCTCTTGTGCGGGCAGGCTCACGCCGCCGGTTGGTTGTTGGCGCCAGAAGTTGGTTGGGCCGCGCCGGCAATGTTAACCAAGTGTTACCGCGAACCGTGCCGGCGTAGCTGTGGCACACTTGCCCAGCTCGGAGCTAGCGAAAGGCGCGTGCGGGCATGATCGATCACATCGCAGTCGGCTTGAGCGAGCTGGGCAGCTCGGAAGTCTTCTTCCGGGCGGTGCTGGCGGCGATCGGCGCGGGCTGGCTCGTGCAGCTGCCGCCCGCGCTCACCGGGATCGCGCAGGGGCACCCGAACCGGTCGGCGGTCCACGTCGCATCGCGCTTGAGCGAGCGCGCCCCGGTGCAGGCCTTCCAGGCAGCCGCCCTCCCCGCCAGGGGATGCGAGCCGGGTGCACCCGCAGCGCCGCGCGCACGACTGCCACGCTTTCGTGCTCCATCCGGACAGTCACAACATCGTGGTGTGCCATGAGTCAGCTGCTGCGCCGCCTGGTCGTCCTGCAGCCCGGTGAGGCGCCGGCACTCCTGGCCTCGTTCGCAACGCTCCTGTGCATGTTCGCGAGCTACACCATCCTGCGCCCGGTGCGCGATGCGATGGGCATCACCTCGGGGCTCGAGAAGATCCCGTACCTGTTCTGGGGCGTATTCGTCGTCATGCTGCTGCTGCAGCCGGTGTATGGCTGGCTCACCTCACGTTTTCCGCGCACCGTGTTCCTGCCGTGGGTTTACGGGTTCTTCGCGGCCAACCTGGTGGCGTTCTGGCTGTGGTTCAGGCTCGAGGCCGATCACACCTGGATCGCGCGCGCCTACTTCGTGTGGGTGAGCGTCTTCAACCTGTTCGTGGTGGCCGCTTTCTGGAGCCTGATGGCGGACGTGTTCACCCGCGAGCAGGCGGGGCGCCTGTTCGGCTTCATCTGGGCCGGAGCGAGCACCGGCGGGCTCCTCGGGCCGCTGATCGACCGCGAGCTCGCCGTGCCGATCGGCGCGATCAACCTGCTGCCGATCTCCGCAGCGCTGCTCGCGCTGTCGCTCGTGTTCATGAGGCGAATCATCCGCTGGCAGCGCGCACGGATGAGTGAGGCACGCGCGGCTGCCGCGGCCGCGCACTCGCCCGAGCCGCGCTCGGACCAGGCGCTCGGCGGGGGCATCTGGGCTGCCTTCAGCCAGGTGCTGCGCTCGCCGTACCTGCTCGGCATCGCGGTGTTCGTGCTGCTGATGACCTGGGTGTCGACGTTCCTGTACCTCGAGCAGCAGGCGTTCGTCGCCAAGATCTTTCACTCGGCCGATGAGCGCGCGCGCTTCTTCGCCGGCATCGATTTCTGGGTGCAGGCGGCCTCGCTCCTGATGCAGGCGCTGTTGTTCGGCCGGCTGTTCAAGTGGTTCGGGCTGAAGCGGATTCTGGTGTCGGTGCCGCTCATCATGACCGCCGGCTACGCGTTGTTTGCGCTCGCGCCGTTCTTCATGGTGCTGGTGGTGGTGTACGCCGTGCGGCGCGTGGGCGATTACGCGCTCACGCGACCGTGTCGCGATGCGCTGTTCACGGTCGTGAGCCGCGAGGAGAAGTACAAGGCGAAGAGCCTGATCGACACGTTCGTGTACCGCGGCGGGGATGCGCTCAGCGCCTCGCTCTACAAGGGACTCACCGGTGGACTCGGGTTCGCACCGGCCGGCGTCGGCTGGTTCGGCGCGGCGGTTTCGGCGGTGTGGGCGGTACTGGCGCTCGCGCTCGGGCGCGCCCAGGAGCGGCGTCACTCGGTGGTCGCCGAGTAAGGGTTGCTCAGGCCGCGCTCGACTGCGATTCCTCAGGCGCGAGTGACTGCTCGGTGGGGCTCCCGCGCAGCGCTGCGATCGCGGCCAGGATCTCCGCGGCGCTCGCGAAGCGCTCACCGCGCGACTTCGCCAACAGGCGCGTAAGCAAGGGCTGGTAGCGCTGCAGATCCTCCGGCAGCACCGGCGGCGGGGCGCTCACGTGCTGCTGCAGCACCTCGAGCGCGCTGGAGCCAACGTAGAGCTTCTGCCCGGTCAGCATCTCGTACAGGATGACCCCGAGGCTGTAGAAGTCCGAGCGCGCATCGAGCGGCTCCCCGAGCGCCTGCTCGGGACTCATGTAGTAGGGCGAGCCGAGCAGCACCCCGGTCTGGGTGCTGACCGTGTTGCTGTCGAGTGAGCGCGCCAGACCGAAGTCGATGAGCGCCACCGCATCGTTCTCGCGCAGCATCACGTTGGGGGGCTTCAGATCGCGGTGCACGAGCCCCGCGGCGTGCACGACCTGCAGTGCCGCGGCGATCTCTGCCATGAAATGCAGCGCCTCCGCTTCGTTCACGCCGCGCTGGATGCGCGCCTTCAGGTCACCGCGCGGCAGGTACTCCATCGCCAGGTACTCGAACCCGGCGTGCACGCCGTAGTCGTAGATCTGCACCACCAGCGGGCTCTTTACCGCCATGACGGCGGTGTACTCGCGCTCGAGGAACTGCTTTCCGGCCGCCTCATCGCGCAGCGTCTTGCTGATCTTCAGCGCCACGTTGTGACCGCGCTGCACGCTGCTGGCCAGATACACGATCGCCTTCTCCGACTCGCCGATCTTCAGGCGCAGCGTGTAGCCGGGGATGACCTCGGCGCTGGCGGTGAGCAACGCCGCGATGCCCTCGGGCTGCAGGGCGGCCTCTGCGGCGCCCTCGGCTGAGGCGGGCGCCGGCTCGGATGCCGGCTCACTCGCCTCGCGCGCGTTGCGCTGCGCATCCCGCGAGACGTTCGCAAGGCTTGCGAGGCGTCGCTGCACGCGCCGCTCGACGCGCCGCAGTGCGACCCGCACCGCGGTGCTCAGGCGCTCCGGGGTGAGGAAGCGCTTGGGAAGATAGTCGATCGCGCCGAGCTGCAGCGCGCGCACCGCGGTAAGCTCGTTGCCGTCCTCGGCGATCACGATAACCGCAGGGCTGGCCGGCTGCTCGCGCAGGCGGCGCAGGAGCCTCAGTCCCTGCGCGTCGGGGTTTTCGCCCTGGCCGAAGCAAGCCACCAGCATCAGCAGATCGCAGTCGCGGCCGGAGAAGGAGCCGCTCCAGCGATCGAACTCCGCGTGGTTGAGCAGGTTCACGCTCGCCTGCGGATCCAGCACATCCAGATGATGACGCAGCCACTCGCCGTAGCGGGCATCGTCATCGACCACCATCACGCGTGCCGAAGGCGTGCTGCGGCGCGGCTTCATCGCTGCACCGCGAAGCGCACGCGTACGCGCGTGTGCTGGCTCACGTTCTGTCCGGCGCGCGTCACCGGTTGGTAGCGCCACTGGCGTAGGGCATCGAGCGCGGCCTGCTCGAAAACCCCCGCCGGCTGCGCGCCGACGACCGTTAACTCGCTCACCGAGCCGTCGGTGCCGACCAGGAACTGCAGGTCCACCCAGCCCTCGATGCCGCGCGTGCGCGCCAGCTCCGGAAACTGTGGCGCCACGTAGCGCGTGCGGGTGAGGGTGTGCTCATTGACGTAGCTGTCGGCCTGCCGCGCCGCATCCTGTGCCGCGCTCAGGTTCGCCGCGAGCGTGTCGATGCGCGCCGCATCCGCGCCCGCCGTGCGCGCCTCGCCGAGCCAGCGCTGCGCGCCCGCCAGGTCCTGCGCGCGCAGGCTGTCTTGCGCCTCATCGAGCACGCGCGCGCCGTAGGCGCGGCGCGCCTGCTGCGTCCTCGTACCCGCGCCATCCTGCTGCATGAGCTGCCCGAGATAGAACTTCGCGCTGTCGCCGTCCGGGTCGGTGATGTGACCCTGCGCGAGGCGCTCGTTGAAGCTGAGCGCCAGGTGCTCGGAGGCCGCGGCGTGCGCCTGCTCGCGCAGCTGCTGTGCATCCTCGTGCAGCGCCGCGACGCGCTCCGGATCAACTCCCGCATCCAGTGCCGCCGCCGCCCACCTGTCGGCCTGGTCGGGATTGCCGGCCTCGAGCGACTGGTGCGCCTGCGCTTGCAGGCGCGTACGCAGCTCCAGCAGTCCCTGCTGCACGGCCGGGTCCTCAGGGGCCAGCGCGTGGGCCGACTCGAGGTAAAGACGCGCGTTGTCCTCGGGAGGTTCGATGAGCCGCCCGCGCGCGAGGGCGTCGCGGGCGTGGTTCAGGTAATCGAGAAGGCGCGTATCGGGGGGCTTCGCCACGGGCTCCTGGGCCTTGGCGGTGGCCTCGCGTGCGCGTTGTGCGCTCAAGTCCGCGGCGAGCACTGCGATCCGCGGCTGATCCGGGCTGATGGCGCGCGCCTGCTCGAGCAGCCGCTGCGCCTCATCGAGGTGATGCGCCTGCAGCTCCCCGTTCGCGTTCTCGAGCAGCCGCGCGAGCAGCTGCGCCAGGCCGTTCGCGGCGCGCTCCTCGTGCGGGTTGCCGCGCAGCGCTTCGCGGTACAGGTCGCGGGCGTTCTCGCCCGGCGGAGCGGTGAGGGCGCCGGAGGCGAGCGCGCGCGCGGCGCGCGCTAACAGTTGTTCAAGCTCGGCATCCGCGGCCGGTGCGCGCGGGATGGCCGCCGGTTCAGGCGGGGCGTTGCGAACGGCCGGTTCCGGCTGGCGCCGGCTGAGCCATACCAGCGGGGCGGCGAGCGCTGCGAGCAGCGCCAGCGCGGCGAGTGCCAGCCACCATCCGAGGGCGCGCCCGGCGCGCGTCCCATGCGAGCGCGCTGAGGGGCGCGGCTCGGACAAAACTTCCGCGTGCCGCCGCCAGGCGGCCTCGACGAACAGCCGCACCCGCTGCTCGGAGAAGGGCTTGTGCAGGAAGCGATACACCGAGCCGTCGGTGATGCGCGCGGCAAGCTGCGCCTGCTCATCGACGTTGCCGGCGGCGATCAGCACCAGCTCGGGAAACTGCGCGTGCAGACGCTCGGCGAGTGTCGCGGCGTGACTGCTGAGCGCTGCGCAGTCGAGCACCGCGACGCCGGAGTGATGCGCGATGAGTGCCGTCGAAAGATCGATCTCCGCGGCCGCGGTAAGCACCTCGTGCACCGGGTCGGTGACCTTCCTGACGGCGGCGATGAGGTGCGCATCCTGGGTGAGCACGATCAGGGGTTTGGCGGCGAGCGCCAGGCGCATGGGCCCGGGAGCTGCCGGCGATCGCGCCGACGGCTCAGGCGAAGGGGTGTTGGGAGCCAGGACTGTCATCTAAAAGCCGCCCGTCGGGCCGTGAGCCCGGCCGCGGGATTTACGATGACGTAATGCCCCGGACCTGTCGCTAGCGGGGCGGGATTTCTGTGAAGCTGGTCAAGTCCGGCGGCCCGGAGGTGAGAACTACTCGCGTGGCAGCAGGAACGTCTGTCCGTTGTACGACAGTACCGCGCCCTCGGGCGTAATGCTGTTGACGTGCACACCCCCCGGGAGGGAGTCGCCCTCGTGCAGCTTGTGCATGTTGATCATCACGAAGCGCTCCTGCGGCTGCGGGGCGTACATGTGGAAATCAAGATGCAGCTGCGGGAGCTGCGTGCCGGGCGTGGCGGCCGCATCCTGATAGAGCGGCACGCCCGCAGCGCTGGCGCGCCGCACGTGGTTGCCCAGTCCCTCAGCTGCGGAGGGCTGCGCGGGCGCATAGTCCTGCGGGTTCTGCTCCTCCGCGGCCGCACCCGATGCCGTCGCGGGCGGTGCGGCTGCCGGGGTTACCGTCGTCGCAGAGGCCGTGCCCGGATTGGGTGTCGCAAGTGGTGCGACCACGGTTGGTGGCGCGGCAGGCTGGAGCACTGCCGGCTGAGGCGCAGGTTGGGGCGCTGCAACCTGGGGCGCCGCGGATACGGGCGGCGGCACGCCCGTGGCGGGCGCTGCCGGGCTGACCGCCGCGGCTGCGGTGTCGTGTGCTGGCTGACGCAGCAGCATCCACATGACGATGCCGAGGTTGATGGCGAGCAGCACCGCAATCGCCACCGCCCACAGGGGCAGGCGCGTGCGCGGCGGGGCCACCCTGACTTCGTACAGCGCCGGGCCGCTCTTGCGCTGGCGGTCGCTCTCGGATTTTTTCAGTGCGTCGAAGATGAACGACATCGGTCACCCGCCATGATGGGTATCGGCCGCGGACAACAGCGGTACATCCGGTCCTGCCACCGCGCTCGCCAGTGCGATCTGCGTCTGCACGCCGGCGATGCCGTCCACGGTGAGCTGGTGCACCCGCTGAAACTCCCGCACCAGGCCCGCGAGCTGCTCATCGTACACGTCGCTCACCGGCGCGGCGTCGTGCTCGCCGTGCAGTTGCTGCAGGCTCTGCCGCAACCAGCGCACCGGTGCGCCGCGCATGCCGGAAGACAGTGGCTTCACCGGCGAAGTCGCCGGCCGCCACAGCATCACGAAGTCCCCCAGCCAGTAACGCGACAGCTCGCCGAGCCCGACCGACTGCGCTCCGCCGAGTTCGATGCGCGCCTGCTCATCGTCCAGACGCGTCAGCACCACCTGGTAGCTGGTTCCGCCGCCGTTCAGCAGCAGGATTGCCGGATGATTATAGAGCCGCAACTGCCCGTAGGAGCCGCGCTCGGCGATGCACGAGAGCCCCTGGCTCGTCGCCTGGCTGCAAGGATCGGTGCCGTTCGCCTCGTATTTTGCCCCCCAGAGGCCAAAGAGCTTGCTGAAGGCGGAGTCGGTGTCGGTATCGGCGACGTGCTGGCTCAGAAGCTGCGCCAGCTGCGGCGGCGGCGGCGGAGCGGGCTTCAGCGTCGCCGCATGGGGCACGGCGGCCCGGGCGGCAGCGACGGCGGCAGGCTGCGCCGCCTTCCACGGGTGCGCGTTCCAGGGCTGGTAGTTCCACAGTGCCACGAGCGCGAGCGCGAGCACCAGGGCGATGAGGGCGGTCCCGGCCCAGGGCAGCCAGTGCGGCGCAAAGCGCCGCCCGAACACCTCGGAGGCTGCGTATCGCACCAGCGAGCCGGTCACGCGGTGGCGGTCGAGGGAGTAGGCCCCGAGGAGCGCGCGATCGCAGATCACGTTGATGACGCGCGGCACGCCTGCGGACAGGCGGTACACCGCAGTCAGTGCCGCGGGCCCGAAGATGTCGGTGGTGGCGCCGGCCACGCGCAGGCGATGGCGCACGTAGGCGATGGTCTCATCGTGCGAGAGCGGATTTAAGTGATAGCGGCCGGTGATGCGTTGCGCGAGCTGGCGCAGCTCGTTACGCCCCAGCAGCTCGCGCAGCTCGGGCTGACCGATGAGGATGATCTGCAGGAGCTTCTGCGTGTTGGTTTCGAGGTTGGTGAGCAGCCGCACCTGCTCGAGCACCGCCGGTGAGAGGTTCTGCGCCTCATCCACCACCAGCACCACCCGATGCCCGGCGGCGTGCGCGCGCAGCAGGTACTGGCTGAGGATGTCGACCAGGTCCTTGAGGCTGCCGAGAGCGGAGTCCGGTACGCCGATGCCGAGTTCCTCGCAGATGGTGAGCAGGAACTCCGGCGCGGTCATCTTGGGGTTCAGGATCAGCGCGATCTCGGCGTTCTTGGGCGTCTGCGCCAGGAGCGAGCGCACGATGGTGGTCTTGCCCGTGCCGACCTCGCCGGTGAGCTGCACGAAGCCGCCGGCCTCGTTGATGCCGTAGAGCAGATGCGCCAGGGCCTCCGCATGCCGCTCGCTAAGGAACAGGTAGCGCGGATCGGGCGTGATCGCGAACGGCTTCTCGTTCAGGCCGAAGAACGTCAGGTACATGGAGAAATGCTATTGGACTCGAACAGGCCCAGCTGCGACGCGGGTGTCAGTTCAGTGAGGACCACCCCCAGCAGGCGAAGTTTCGCACCGGGGTTGGCGGCCAGCCAGCGCGAGAGCAGTTCCGCCGCCACCCCCGCCACCGCACGCGCCTCGCAGGTGGGCGGGGCCACGGCGCGCTGGCGCGTGAAGGTCGTGAAATCATCGCGCCGGATCTTGACCCCGACGCAGGCGGCCATCAGCTTGCGCGCGCGCAGGCGGGCGGCAGCCAGCTGCGCCAGCCGTGCCAGCTCGCGCTGCAGGAGCCGCACGTCGGCGATGTCGTGCTCGAAGGTGTCCTCGGCGCTCAGTGACTTCTCCTCGAGCTCCGGCAGCACTGGCCGATCGTCGATCCCGGAGGCGCGCTCGCGGATCCAGGACGAATAGCGCCCGAACAGCGGCCACAGCAGCGCATCGGGCGCGCTGCGCAGCGCGCCGAGGGTGCGGATGCCCGCCGCCTCCACCTTCGCCCCGGTCTTGCGCCCGAGCCCGGGGAGCCGCCGCACCGAGAGCGGATCGAGCACCTCGCACACCCGTGCGGCCTCCACCACCGTCAGTCCGTCGGGCTTCTTCAGGTCGGATGCGATCTTCGCCACCAGCTTGTTGGGGGCGACGCCGACTGAGGCGGTGAGCCCGGTGCGCTCGCGGATGCGCTCCTTGATGCCGCGCGCGATCGCGGCTGCACCGCCGGGCTGTTCCTGGCGCGCGCTCACATCGAGGAACGCCTCATCGAGCGAGAGCCCCTGCACCAGCGAGGTGACCTCATGGAACACGCCGAATACGATGCGCGATACCTCGCGGTAGCGCTGCATGCGCGGGCGCACGCAGATCGCCTGCGGGCACAGCCGCAGCGCGGTGCGCATCGGCATCGCCGAGTGCACCCCGAAACGGCGCACCTCGTAGCTGGCGGCCGCCACCACCCCGCGCGCGCCCTCCCAGCCCACCACCAGCGGCTTGCCGGCGAGCGCGGGGTCATCGTGCTGCTCCACCGAGGCGTAGTAGGCGTCCATGTCCACGTGCAGGACCGCGCGCATCATGGCGGGCTTGGGACTTGCGCGCTTGCGCTACTGCGTCACGGTGATGGTGATCTTCTTCGAGATCAGCGGCGGGTTGTGCGGCACGTGGTTCTGGTCCCCGAGCAGCAGTTGCAGCGTGTGCTTGCCGGGGGTGAGCGTGAGGGTCGTCTCGGTCTGACCCTTGCCGAAGTGCACGATCTTGTCGCTCGCCGGCAGCGGCGCACTCATGTCGGACGGTGCGTCGGTGTCGATCAGCAGATGGTGGTGACCGGTGTTGTCGAACTTCACGCCCGCAGGGGCAATCCCCATGCCCTTGAGCCCGAACTGCACGCGCACCGGATTGTGGACCTTGGCCCCGTCCTTCGGGCTGATGATGTACGCTTCCGCGCCCGCGGGCGAGGGGGTGCGCTCCTGGGCGGCGGCGAACGAGGCGGCGAGCACGAGCGCGCCGATGATGAAGCTACGCATCCGAGTTCTCCTTCACAGTGTTAGTGCGCTGTACACGCTGGTGAGGGCGAGCATTACAGCCCCGCTCACCAGATAAAAGAAAGACAACAATACGAGCTTGGCGATGGTAAGCCAGCGGGCCTGTCCGTACACCACGCGCACGGAACGGTACATGTACCACACGATGTACAGGAATAGCGCGCGGCGCAGTGCCACGGCAGCGAAGGGCAGCAGAGCCTCCAGTCCCCAGGTGAGCACCAGGACCAGGAAGACGAAGGCGTGGTCGTGCACCAGTAGCAGCAGGTGCTCGACGTAATAATGCCGCGGTCGCCAGTACATGAGCATCATGGCCCCCGCCAGCAGCGGCAGGAACAGGAACATCGCCCGCGGCAGGTTGTGCATAAAGACCTGCTGGAGCGAATGGGCCTTGTCCGCTTTGGTGTTGCGGCATGCCTGGGCCAGCAGTGGCGCGAGCTGGCGCGCCCAGGGGCCGGTGTAGGGCTTGGTGTCGACGTTACAGATCCCCTGCGAGCGCTGCTCGGCACTCTCGGCGGCGCCTGCGCCCGCGGCGGGGCTGAGTTCAGCCGTGCCCGCGTGCGGGGAGTCGAACTGCAGCACGGTGAATTCCTGCTGCATGGCGGCGGCCAGCAGAAAGAACACCACCGACACCACCAGGTACAGCCGCAGCGGCGGCAGGTAGCGCGCGCGGCGCCCGCGCAGGAACTCCCGCGTCAGGTACCCGGGTTTGAACAGCAGGGCCGCGAGCGTGCGCCACAGCCGCGAATCGGCATGCGTGAGATCCTCCGCGGCCAGCTTCATGAAGTGCCACAGCGAGTGCACCGGGGCTTCGATCTTCTGGCCGCACTCGGCGCAGTAGCGCTGTGTCACCGGCGCCCCGCAGTTCTCGCAGCGCGGCGCGGATGGTGCGGTGCTCGCGAGCGGCGGCGCGGGAGCTGCCGGCGCGGCCTCAACGGGCGGCGCCGCGCTGCTCATGCAACGTGCGCGCTTGACCTCGCAGCCGGCTCGCCCGCTGCGGCGAGCTCGTGCGGCTGGAAGTCATCGACGTTGACGATGTCCATCACCTTGCGGTCGTAGTCGCGCAGCGCCGCCGCCTCGGTCTCGGAGATGATGCCGGCGGCGAGCGCCTGCTGGATGCGGCCGGGCTGATCGAGCGCGGTGAGCTTGCCGGTCTTGACGCCCTCGACGCGGATGCGCTTCTCGAGTGGCTCGAGCTGCACGGCGAGCAGCAGCGCCTCCTGCAACAGCGCCAGCGGATTACCGGGCTCGAGGGTCTTGTAGATGAACTGTCCGAAGCGCTCGCGCGACTGCGTCGGGTTCGTGACGAGCGCTGCGACGCTGCGGCCGAGGCGGTCCCCCGGGGCGTAGTAGGTACGTCCGCGCGGGAAGATCAGCGCGCGCATTACCCCGGCCAGCAGGCGGTTGGGAAAATTGCGCAGGAACCCGTGCAGCTGCTCCTGCGCGTGGTAGAGAAGATTGCGGCACGCCCACTCGACCACCGGCAGCTCCTCCTGCGGGCGGCCCTGATTCTCGTGATGCTTGAGCACCATCGAGGCGAGATACATGCAGGAGAGCACGTCCCCGAGGCGCGCCGACAGGCCCTCCTTCTTCTTGAGGTAGCCGCCGAGGGAGAGCATCGCGACATCGACCGCGAAGGCGAAGGAGGCGGAGAAGCGCATCACGTGCTGGTAGTAGCGCGCGGTCGGCCCGTGCACCGGCGGGCGCGTGAAGCGCGCATGGGTCAGCGCCATGATGAGCGAGCGCACCGCGTTGGAGATCGTGAAGCCGATGTGGCCGAAGAGCGCCTGGTCGAACGCCTCAACGCCGGCCTTGCGGTCGGGGTTGCGCGCCGCGGTCATCTCGCGCAGCACGAACGGATGGCAGCGCACCGCGCCCTGGCCGAAGATGATGAGATTGCGCGTGAGGAGGTTGGCGCCCTCCACGGTTATCGCCACCGGCACGATCTGGTAGCCGCGCCCGAGGTAGTTCTTCGGCCCCAGGCAGATGCCCTTGCCGCCATGCACGTCCATGGCATCGTTGGCGACCTGCCGGCCCATCTCGGTGGCGTGGTACTTGAGCATCGCGGAAGGCACCGAGGGGCGCTCGCCACCGTCGATGGCGCCAGCGGTCACCGAGCGCGCGGCGTCGATCGTGTAGGTGAGGCCCGTCATGCGTGCAATCACCGTCTCGACTCCCTCGAAGCGGCTGACCGGCGTGTTGAATTGCGTGCGGATGCGCGCGTACGCGCCGGTGGCCCACACCGCAGCCTTGGCGGCTCCGGTGGTGTTGGAGGGCAGCGAGATGCAGCGCCCCACCGAGAGCTGCTCCACCAGCATGCGCCAGCCGCTGCCGGCCATGGCCGCACCGCCGATGATGGAGTCGAGCGGCACGAACACATCGCGCCCCTGGATGGGGCCGTTCTGGAACGGCACGTTGAGCGGGAAGTGGCGCCGCCCGATGCTCACCCCCGGTGTGTTGCGCGGGATGAGCGCGCAGGTGATGCCGATGTCGGTGCGTGTGCCGAGCAGCTGCTCGGGGTCGAACATGCGGAAGGCGAGCCCGATGACGGTGGCCACCGGCGCGAGCGTGATGTAGCGCTTGGAGAAATTGAGCCTGAGGCCGAGCACCTCGCTCCCGCCCCACATGCCGCGGCACACGATGCCGGTGTCGGGGATGGAGCCGGCATCAGAGCCCGCACGCGGGCCGGTGAGCGCGAAGCACGGCACTTCCTCCCCGCGCGCAAGGCGCGGCAGGTAATAGTTCTTCTGCTGCTCGGTGCCGTAGTGGTTCAGAAGCTCCGCGGGCCCGAGCGAGTTGGGCACGGCCACCGTGGAGGAGGCCACGGGGCTGCGGCTGGAGATCTTCACCAGCACGCACGAGTGCGCGTAGGCGGAGAATTCCAGGCCGCCGTAGCGCTTCGGGATGATCATCGCGAAGAAGCCGCGCGTCTTCAGGAACTCCCACACCTGCGGCGGCAGGTCGGCGCGCACGTGGCTGATGTTCCATTCATCGAGCATGCGGCACAGCTCCTCGCACGGACCATCGAGGAACGCCTGCTCTTCGGAGGACAGCTGCGGGGGCTTGGCGGCGAGGAGCTTCTGCCAGCGCGGGGCGCCGGTGAACAGCTCCCCGTCCCACCACACGGTGCCCGCTTCCAGTGCCTCCTTCTCGGTCTGCGACATGGGCGGCAGCAGTCTCAGATAGGTCTTCATGAACGGGCGCGTTATCAGCGCCTTGCGCAGCGTGCGCACGTTCAGCAGCCACAGTGCCGCGAGCAGCACCCACAGGAACCCCTTCCACAGACCCGCCGGCGCGCTGTTCGCGCCAAAGAGCGTGTAGGCCCCGAGGAGCACGGTGAAAGTGGCGGTGAAGGTCAGCAGCGACAGCCGACGGTAGGCGAGGTAGAGCACCGCGGCGATGAACACCAGGGTGATGAGCCCGCCGATCTGCGTCACGGCGTACGCCGCCGCCACCACCAGGATCAGCGACACGATTGCACCGAGCATCTCGAGGTTCCTCGCGCCGCGCGCCGCCTCAGCCGAGGAGGTTCTTTACACCGTCGCGCTCCTCGCGCAGCTCGGCGTAAGTCAGGTCCATGCGCTTGCGGCTGAACTCATCGACGGCAAGTCCGGGCACGATGCGGTACTCGCCCCCGCTCACCGTCACCGGATAGGAATACACGACGTCCGCGCTGATGCCGTAGCTGCCATCGGCCGGCACCGCCATGCTGGTCCAGTCGCCTGCGCGCGTGCCGTGCACCCAGGTGTGAACGTGATCGATCGCGGCGGCGGCGGCGGAGGCGGCCGAGGAGGCCCCGCGCGCCTTGATCACGGCCGCGCCGCGCTGCTGCACCTGTGGAATGAAGCTCTCCTCGATCCACTTCTGATCCACCAGCGACTTGGCCAGCCGGCCGTCAACTTCGGCGTGCGAGAGGTCCGGATACTGCGTGGCGGAGTGATTGCCCCAGATGCTCATGCGGCGGATGGCGCTGACGTGCGTTGCGGTCTTGTGTGAGAGCTGCGCGAGCGCGCGGTTGTGATCGAGCCGCGTCATGGCGGTGAAGTTGCGCGCATCCAGATCACGGGCGTTGGCGCGCGCGATGAGTGCGTTGGTGTTGGCGGGATTGCCGACGACCAGCACTTTCACCTTGCGATCGGCGCACTCGTTGAGCGCGTTGCCCTGGGCCGAGAAGATCTGTGCGTTCGCCTGCAGCAGATCCTTGCGCTCCATGCCCGGCCCGCGCGGTCGCGCCCCGACCAGGAGCGCCACGTGGCAGTCGCGGAAGGCGACTTTCGCATCATCCGTCGCCACGAGCTTCCCGAGTGTCGGGAAGGCGCAGTCCTCGAGCTCCATCAGCACCCCCTGCAAAGCGGCGAGCGCGGGGGTGATCTCCAGCAGGTGCAGGTTGACCTGCGTATCCGGGCCTAAGGCACTGCCCGAGGCGACACGGAAGGCGAGGGCATAGCCGATCTGGCCGGCGGCACCGGTGATCGCGACGTTGAGCGCGGGTTTCATGGTCGGGACTTCGTTCTGCGGCAAAAGAGCCCTGAATCTTAGCCTGTGACCGCGGAGGCCCCTAGTTAAACGCGGGAGCCGCCCGGGCTCTCAAAGGCGGTACCAGGGCGGCCGTAAGGCCTCTGGCGCTGCCCTGGAGCCCTTGCCGCGCCCCCTGGCCCCTCCCAGGGACGCGCCAGAAAAATCAATCACAGGTATTGACACTTAAGTAGTGTAGTACTAGAGTACATCACTAGAGACGGCGAGCACCTAAGGGGCCGCCCGAGCGAAGAGACCGAAGTAACCAAACCGATTGAAGGAGATGACCATGAGCAGCTTCGTTTCCACCGTCTACCGAGACCTTCTTTGCGTTGCCGCCGCGACCGCGATCACGCTCGTCGTAGGGCTCGCCTTCGTGCAGTCCACGTCCGTCGTGCGGACCAGCCCGCCGATGATCGCAGCCGCCGCGACCGCCCCCGTGGCGCACGTCTGAGTGCGCCTTCCAACCCAAACCCAAGACCACACCTAAGAGTAGGGGACTTCCCATGAACAGCTTCCTCTCAACCCTGTACCGGGACGTGACCTGCGGCGCTGCCGCCGCCCTCATCACCCTGATCGCTGGCCTGAGCTTCGTCCAGGCGACTGCGCTCCCCCCGGGCATGCACGCCGATGGGATTGCCTTCGCCGCGGTGCAGCCGCAGCACGCCTGGTTCGGTCAGCCCGAGCCGGCCGTTTTGGTAGATTAGTGAGCTAATCTCCCGGTACAGGCCCGTGCAATCGATCATGGATCCGCAGTGGGACGACAGCCTGCCGATTTACCGGCAACTGCGCGACCGCGTGGTCGCCATGATCCTGGAAGGCGTTCTCAAGGAAGGCGACCCCCTGCCCTCGGTGCGCAATGTCGCGGCGGATTTCCGCCTGAACCCGCTCACCGTGCTCAAGGGCTACCAGCAGCTCGTTGACGAGCAGCTGGTGGAGAAGCGGCGCGGCCGCGGCATGTTCGTGAGTCTCGGCGCACGCAAGGCGCTCATGAAGGACGAGCGGGCCCGCTTCCTCGAGGACGAGTGGCCGAAGATCTACGCCACCATCCAGCGCCTGGGCCTCTCGCAGGACGAACTGCAGCGTGCCGGGGCGAACGCCCCTGCCACTCCGTGGCCGGCGGCCAACAGCCCCGCATCGCCAGGTGACAAAGATGACAGCAGTAATTGAGGCGCGCGCACTGGTGAAGTCCTACGGATCCAGGCGCGCACTGGATGGGGTGAGCTTCAGCGTCGAGCCCGGGCGTATCGTCGGACTGATCGGTCCGAACGGGGCGGGCAAAACCACCGCGCTCAAGGCGATCCTGGGACTTACGCCCTTCACCGGGGAGCTGCGCGTGCTCGGGCTCGATCCGCGCACGCAGCGCGATGCGCTGATGCGCGAGGTGTGCTTCATGGCCGACGTCGCGGTGCTGCCGCGCTGGCTGCGCGTCTCCCAGGCGCTGGATTTCTGCAGCGGTGTGCACCCGCGCTTCGACCGCGCCATCGCCACCGACTTCCTCAGCAAGACCGACATTCGCATGAAGAGCCGGGTGCGCGAGCTCTCCAAGGGCATGGTGACGCAGCTGCACCTGGCGCTGATCATGGCGATCGATGCGCGGCTGCTGGTGCTCGATGAGCCGACCATCGGGCTCGATCTGCTCTACCGGCGCAGGTTCTACGACACGCTCCTGAACGACTACTTCGACAAGGAGCGCACGATTCTCCTCACCACCCACCAGGTGGAGGAGGTGGAGAACCTGTTCACCGACGTCATCTTCATCAACCACGGTCGCGTGGCGCTGTCTGAGTCGGTGGAGGAACTCGGCAGGCGCTATCAACAGGTGACGCTTGCCTCCGAGCAGGCCCCGAGCGCGCGTGCCCTCAAGCCCTTTTACGAGCGCGAGCTGTTCGGGCGCGTGGCGATGTTCTTCGAGGGCCGCTCGGCCGCCGAGCTCGGCAGCTTCGGTGAGCTGCGCACGCCCTCCATCGCCGACCTGTTCGTCGCCAAGATGCAGGGGAGTCCCAACACGTGAACAGCACCCTCGCAGAAGCCGCCGGGGATACCCCGCCTGCCCCTACCTCCCTTGCTCCGCGGCCGTTCGGGGGGACACTCCTGACGCTCCTGCGGCGTGAGTTCTGGGAGCACCGTTACCTGTGGATGGCGCCGACGGCGGTGGCGGTGCTGCTCGCGCTGTGCGCCGTGCTCGGCCGCGCCCACATGAACTTCGAGGACGACAATGCGTTCGCCGGCGCGGGCGGCTTCGGCGAGCAGCAGCGCGTGGCGCTCGCCACCATCGTGCAGTGGGCGCTCGCCGTGCCGCTGTATGTCGTGCTGCTGTTCGTGCTGAGCTACTACACGCTCGACTGCCTGTACGCCGAGCGCAAGGACCGCAGCATCCTCTTCTGGAAGTCCCTGCCGGTGTCCGATGCGCTCACCGTGACCGCGAAGCTGCTCGTGGCGCTGGTGGTGGCGCCGCTGCTGATATTCGCGCTCGCGCTGCTTACGCACCTGGTGTTCTTCGCAATCCTCGGCGTGCGCATGGCCGCCGGCAACATCCCCGCGGTCATGAGCTGGAGCACGCTCGAGTGGCTGCGCACGGAGCTGGTGATGCTGCTGGTCCTGGTGCTGGCGGCGCTGTGGTACGCGCCCGTCGCCGCCGCGCTGATGCTGGTGTCGGCGTGGGCGCGGCGCAGCCCCTTCCTGTGGGCGACCGTGCCGCCGGTCCTGGCGCCGATCATCGAGCGCATCGCCTTCGGCACGCACTTCCTGTGGGACTTCATCCGCTACCGCAGCGAGGGCATCTGGCGCACGCTGATGGACGGCTACCGCTTCCGCATCATCAGCCACAAGGGTCTGCATCCGGTCGGCACCCTGCTGAGCGATCTCAACTTCCGCGGCGCGTTCACCGACATCGACCTGTGGCTCGGAGTGCTCGTGGCCGCAGCGCTGCTGTTCGCCGCCGTGCGCATCCGCCGCTACCGCGACGACACCTGAGCTTAGCCCGCGCCTCGGATCGCGCTTATCATCGCGCTCTCGCACGCGCCGATTGGCGCCGCTGCGGCGGGCGGTGATTTAATGTGATGCGCACCAAGGAGGCTCCCATGTTTGACACCCGCAACGAGCTGCCACCGGCCGGCGTCGCCCGTCACGGCGCCAGGATCTGCGCCGCGATCGACTGCTCCGGGCTGCTCAGTGATGCGGATACCTCCGGGCGCTTGACCGGCATCGCGTGCGCGGGCGATAAGTGGCTGCGGTTCCCCGAGGCACAGCCGCACGCCAAGCCCTGAAGTCCCGCGCGCCGCGCTCATGGCCCTCGAGGTTCGCCGCACCGCTGAAGGGCTGCAGCTGGACCTGACAGGCGAATGGGGCATGCGCGAGTTCGCGACCATCGCCGCGCAGCTGGCAGCGCTCGACCTGACCGCCTCGCCCCGCGTGCGCATCGTCACCCGCCAACTCACCTCGCTCGAGCTCTCGGCAGCCTGGGCGCTGCGCCGCTTCCTGGCGCGGGCGCGGGCCGCCGGCGTCACGGTCTCCTTCGACGGTGCGCCGCCGGGTCAGCTGCGCCTGCTCGATGAGATGCTGAAGGACGAGGCGGCGGCAGGTGCGGCCGATGCGCCCGCCGCGCCCCCCGAGGGCGAGGAGGAGCCGGAGGTGCGTGCGCTCGCCACCATCGGCCGCTACACCGTCGGGGGCGTCAGGGACATGCTCGACGGGCTCGCCTTCCTCGGACGGGTGTTTGTCACCGCGCTGACGAATCTCACCTCGCTCAAGCGCCTGCGGCCGATCTCCGTCGCCCGGCACCTGTACGACACCGGCATCACGGCGGTGCCGATCGTGGCGCTCATCGCCTTCCTGATCAGCGTCATCATCGCCTACATGAGCGCGCAGCAGCTGCGCGGGCTGGGCGTCGACATCTACGTGGTCGATCTGGTCACGATCGGCGTGCTGCGCGAGCTCGGCGTGCTTCTCACCGCGGTGATCGTCGCCGGCCGCTCGGGGAGCGCCTTTGCAGCCGAGCTCGGCTCGATGAAACTCAACGAGGAGGTGGATGCGCTGATCGCGACCGGTGTCGACCCGTTCGAGGCGCTGGTGGTGCCACGCGTGTTCGCACTCACGCTCGCGCTGCCGCTGCTCACGATCATCGCCGATCTCATCGGGCTCACCGGCGGGGCGCTCTTGTGCCGCTACCTGCTCGACATGCCGCTCACGCAGTACGTCAACCGCGTCAACGAGTCGATCTCGCCCACCACCTTCTGGGTGGGGGTGATCAAGGCGCCGGTGTTCGCGCTGCTGATCGCCCTTGCCGGCTGCTATCGCGGCATGCAGGTGCGCTCCTCGGCACGCGAGCTCGGGCGCCTGGTGACGGTCGCGGTGGTGCAGGCGATCTTCTTCGTGATCCTTGCGGACGCGTTGTTCGCGGTGCTGTTCATGGAGATGAACATCTGATGCGCTACCCGGTACTGGAGGTGCGCGGGCTGGTGAACCGCTTCGGCAACCAGGTGGTGCACGACGGGCTCGACATGGAGGTCGGCAGGGACGAGGTGTTCGGCATCGTCGGTGGCTCGGGCTCGGGCAAGTCGGTGCTGCTGCGGAGCATCCTCGGGCTGCAGCGCCCGGAGGCCGGAAGCGTGCTCATCAACGGCAGCGACATCACCGCGCTCAGCGAGTCGCAGCTGCGTCCCATCAAGGCGCGCTACGGGGTGGCCTTTCAGGAAGGGGCGCTGTACTCGGGGCTGACGGTACTGCAGAACGTGCAGCTGCCGATGATCGAGCACTTCGACCTCGAGCGCGATGCGCGCGATGAGCTCGCGCACCTCAAGCTTCGCCTGGTGGGACTGCCGGCGGATGCGGCCGGGAAGTTCCCCGCGCAGCTCTCCGGGGGCATGGTCAAGCGCGCCGCCGTGGCGCGCGCGCTGGCGCTCGACCCCGGACTGTTGTTTCTGGATGAGCCCACCTCGGGGCTTGACCCGGTGAGCGCGGCGGCGTTCGATGATCTGGTACTGTACCTGCAGAAGGAGCTCAAGCTGACCATCGTCATGATCACGCATGATCTGGACAGCATCTTCCGCACCTGCAATCGTGTCGGGGTGATCGTGGACCATCGCATGGAATCGGACACGCTGGAACGCATCGTCGACAACCCCAACCCGTGGATCCAGGCGTATTTCCACGGCGAGCGGGCACGCGCACGCCTGGCAGGCAAGCCGCATGGAACGTGAGGCCAACTACGCCGCGGTCGGTGCCTTCGTGCTGGTCGTGGCACTGGTGGGAGCCCTGTTCGTGTACTGGTACTCCGACAGCCGCGAGCACCGCAGCTACAACCGCTTCGAGATCTACTTCACCGGCAGCGTGAGCGGGCTGGAGCGGGGCGGGTCGGTGCGCTACCTGGGCGTCGGCGTCGGCCGCGTCATCGACATGCGCATCGACCCGCGCGACTCCAGCCGCGTGGAGGTGGTCGTCGACATCGACTCGCGCACCCCGGTCTCGCAAGGCACCGTGGCCGAGCTGCAGCTGCAGGGGATCACGGGTCTTCTGTACATCGACCTGTCCGAGGACCGCGCCAACAAGCGCATGGCCCCGGAGGTCCCCGGCCGCAACTACCCGGTGATCCGCTCAGCTCCCTCGCGCTTCGATGTGTTCCTCGCAAGTCTCCCGGAGCTGGTGGCCGAGGCTAACGAGGTGGTGCAGCGTGCCGATCGCCTGCTGAGCGATACCAACCTGAAGGAGGTCGCCGATGCGGTCGACAACTTCCATCGCGCGAGCAGCAACCTGCCCGACACGGTGCGCAACCTCAACGTACTGATCGATGACATGCGCAGCGCCAGCTCCGAGCTGAGCGCATCCGCGCACAGTGCGCGCACCATGCTCGATGCGGTGGATCCGGACGTGCGCGCGGCCTCCAAGCGGCTGCACACGATCGCCGATCACCTCGAGGATGCCAGCAGCCAGCTCGACAAGCTGATCGTGGAGAACCGCCAGGATATACGCTCGTTCACGCGCGACGGACTGCCCGAGATCGAGCGCTTCGTGCGTGAGGGCCGGGCGGCGGCGCAGGACATCCGCGCACTCTCGAGCAGCCTGCGCGAGAACCCGGCGCAGCTGCTCTATCAGCCGACCGAGCGCGGGGTGGAGATCGCAAAATGAGAGCGCTGCCCGCCTTGCCGCTCCTGTGCCTGCTGTCCGGCTGCGCGGGGCTGCTGCACAGCAGCGCCCCGCGCGAGCAGACCTATTACCTGCGTGCGCCGCAGAAAATCACAGACGGCACCACGGGAGCGCCGATGAGCGCCTCGTTGCGCGTCGGTCACGTGGGCGCCGCCCCCGGGCTCGACACCCCGCACATCATGCTGGTGCGGGCCGATCATCGGATGGACTTCTATGCCGGCAGCCGCTGGCCGGCGCCGGTCGCGGAGCTGATCGATGCGCTCGCGGTCGAGACCCTGCGCGCCTCGGGAGCCTGGAGCTCGGTGCAGGACTCCACCAGTCCGTTCCCGTCCGATTACCTGCTGCTGATCATGGTGCGACGCTTCGAGGCCGACTACGGCGCCGGCGCTGCAGCCCCGGTGGTACAGGTGACGCTCGACTGCATCGTCGGCCGACGCGAGGGGCGCGATGTGATCGCGACGTTCGTCGCCTCGAGCAGCGCACCGGTCGGGGCCAACCGCCTGGGCGAGGTGGTGGCGGCCTTCGAGCAGGCGAGCGCCGCAGCGCTCGACTCACTGGCGCAGCAGGCCGCGCAGGCGGTGCGCGTGGACCTGCAGCGCGCCTCTCAGAACCCCGAGGCCCCCGAGGCCTCCATCAAGCGGTAGAGCCAGTAGTCCGACTGCGAGGGGTCGGCGAACGCTGCGAAATCGGCCGTGTACTCGATGCCGAGCGCGGCGCGGTTGCTCCACAGCGCCTCGAAGTAGCCGAGCGATTGCTGCGCGAGCGCGCTGCCGCTTTCGGTGTCGACGGCCGCATCGGCCACCAGGTTGAAGTCTGCGAGGCTGCGGCTGGTGAGCGTTGCCGAGCCCGCCAGTACCCACGCGCGGGTGGGCCCGTAGATCATCACGAGCGCGCTGTGAAAGCGCTCGCCGTGCGTGCGGTACCAGCGCACGTGGATCGCCCCGCCGCTGCGCGAGACCAGCTCGCTCCCGGCAACCTGGTTGGGAATCCCTGCGGCCCCGCCGCTCGATGCTCCCTCGTTCGGATCGAGTATGAGCCGCACGGCGACCCCGCGCCGTGCCGCCGCGAGCAGCGCCTCGATCACCCCGCGGTCGGCGAGCCGGTACATCGCCACCTCGATCGCATCGGTGCTCGCGGTCGCATCCACGCGTGTGAGCAGTGCGCTCTGGATCGCCCCCTCGCTCAGAAGCTGCACGCTGCTTACCCGGGCGACACCCGCACGCGCGGCGCCCGGGGACGCGCAGGGGCTGCTGGCCGCCGGTCGCGCACCCGAGCTCACACCGAAGGCATCGCTGTTGCCGTCCCAGCCGGAGAAGCGTGCCACCGCCAGCTCGCTCGCAAGCAGCGCGGAGAGCGCACCGCCTTCGACACGCAGCGCGACGTTCGACCAGGCGCTCTCGTAGTCGCTCGGATTGGCCGAGCCCAGAACCGAGACGAGACCGCCGCGACCATCATCGGCAATGATCAGCTGGCGGTCGTTGGCCTTGAAGTTGAGGCGCCGGCCTTCGAAGCCGAAAGCACCCGCGGGTGTGTCCCACCAGCGCACCGCCAGGCGCCACAGGCTCGAGTAGGCCGTGTTGGAATCGCGCAGCCGGTCCAGATCGGTCCTGACCACACTCACTCCGGCGGCACGCAGCCGCTCGAGCTGCGGCGCAGGCTGCGAGCCATGGCGCTCGATGGAAGGATCGGTGATGAACAGTATCTTGAGGTCCGGCTGTGCCGAGAGCCGTGCCAGCAGCTCCCCGGTGAGCTCCTCCGAAATGCGCCGCTGCGGCTGTGCGTCTGGGTCGGCCGCATCACCGAAGGCGCGGTAGTCGAGCACGATGAAGTGCCGCGCGCCGCGCACGGTCGCAAGCACCGCATCGAAGATCCCCTGGCTCGTCAGCGCGTGCCCGAAGGCATCCGATGCGGTGATGTCGGCGATGAAGCTCACCTCATCGTCCGCCACCGCGCACGCCGCCGAGGCGATGTGGGTGCCCTCGGGCAGAGGCTTGTGCCCCTGCCACCAGGCGGTGAACGCCCAGGCAGCCAGCAGACACGCCAACGCGACGCGCCGGATGCGGACGCGGACCTGCGGCGGGGTAGGCAAGAAATCCTTACTAGGCGGAACGGGAGGCCGCCTCGTCGGCGTCGCGTAGCAGGTGCGCGAACGGGGCCGCGCCGGCAGCCTGCGCGCCGAAGAGTGCGAGCAGGTCCTCGGCGGCGCACGGCTCGCCGAACAGACGCCCCTGGCCGAAGTTACAGCCGCTATCGCGCAGGAACTGCAGCTGGCGGCAAGACTCCACGCCCTCGGCGATCACCTCCATGCCGAGGCTGCGTCCCATCTCGATGATGGTGCGCACGATGGTGGCATCGCCGGCATCCTCGGTCGCATCGCGCACGAAGGATTGGTCGATCTTCAGGGTGCCGATCGGGAACTGCTGCAGGGCCGAAAGCGAGGAGTAGCCGGTACCGAAATCATCGATCGAGAGGTGCAGGCCCATCGCGTACAGCTCATCGAGCAGGCGCACCGTGCGCTGCGGGTCGGCCATCAGCGTGGTCTCGGTGATCTCCAGCTCGAAGGCGGTCGGGGAGACCTGGTGGCGGCGGAACACCGAGCGGCAGCGCAGGATGAAGCTCGCCTGCCGCAGCTGCTTGAGCGAGAGGTTGAGGGAGATGCGCCCCGGATCCCCGCCCTGACTTTGGATATGACGGTAGTCGAGGCATACCCGGTTCAGCACCCACTCTCCGATGTCGAGGATGAGGTTGGTCTCTTCCGCGAGCGGGATGAACTGCGAGGGCGGGATGTCGCCGTGCCCCGGCAGTCGCCAGCGCAGCAGCGCCTCGGCGCCGATGAGGCGGCCGGAGCGCAGGTCGACCTTGGGCTGGTAGCGGATCTCCAGCTCGTCACGCTCCAGGGCACGCCGCAGCTTGCTCTTGAGCATCAGCCGTTCGACGGCCGCGGCATTCATCTCCGGGGAATAGAACGCGAAGGTGTTGCCGCCGTTCTGCTTGGAGTAGTACATCGCCGCATCGGCGTTGCGGATCAGGTCGATGACGTTCTCCGCGTCGCGCGGGCAGAAGGCGATGCCGATGCTGCAGGTGAGGAACACCTCGTGTTGATTGAGCTGGAACGGCCGGCACACCTCGGTCAGGAGCGAGCGTGCCAGCTGCGCGATCGGTCCGCGATTGTCGGCCTCCGCAGCGAGCCCGTCCACGAACAGCGCGAACTCATCGCCCGCGAGGCGCCCGACGACCGTCTCCTTGGGCACCGAGCGCGTGAGGCGCTCGGCGAGTATCTCGAGCACCCGATCCCCGGCGCCGTGGCCGAAGGTGTCGTTGACCTCCTTGAAGCGGTCCATGTCCAGGTACAGCACCGCCACCACCTGGCCGCTGCGCAGCGCGCGCGCGATGGTCTGCTGCAGCACGTGGTGGAACTGCATGCGGTTGGGGATCTTGGTGAGCGCATCGTAGCGGGCGAGGTAGCGGATGCGGCGTTCGGCGCGCTTGCGGTCGGTGATGTTGCGCGCCACGAAGATGTTGCCCTGGAACTGCGGGTCATCGCTGTCGATGCGCGAGCCGGTGAACAACACCGGGATGGTCTGGCCGGAGCGCGTGCGCACCACCGTCTCGCGCGTCTCCTGCGCCGCCTGCAGCAGATCGAAGCCGACGCGCTCGCGCTCGGCGAGCACCGCGATGATGCCGCGGCCGAGCAGTTCCTCCTCGCCGTAGCCGAGGAGCTTGCGGGCTGCGGAGTTGGCGACCTTGATGACCCCGTCGGGGGAGGTAACGAACACCGCATCGGTCATGCTGTTGAGCACGCTGTGCAGGTAGTTCTTGTTGATGGTCGACTGGCGCAGGTGGGCGCGCATGCGCTCGAGCGCCTGCTGCAGCTCCTCGAGCGCGCCGCGCTGCTGTACCTCGAACGGACGGGTGTAGTCGCCGTGGCCGGTGCGCTCGGCGCTCTTGATGAGCGAATCGACCGGGCGCAGCAGCTGCGTGAGCGCGCGCCACACCAGGGCGGCCGCTGCGAGCGCACCGATAGCGGCGAGCACCAGCGCGAGCGACCAGCTCAGGCGCGTGTGCGCGGCGCTCTCGGCATCCAGCCGCCCGCCGAGACTTGCCGCCGGCGCAGGCCCGGCCTGCTCGAGCTCGACGGTGAGAGTGGCCAGCGTCTCAGGCGTCACCGCCCCGGGAATGTTCTCGACCAGGGTGCGCACCGGTGCGACCGCGCGCGTGCTGAGCGCGCCCGGGGGCGCGGCGGCGGCGCGATGCCACTGGTAGAGCGTTTCACCGGAGCGTGAGGTGAGTGTGAGCGCGGCCACGGTGTTGTCATCGATGAAGGGCTGCAGACGGCGCTGCGCGCCGCTCACGTCCCCGGCCCGCAGCGCGCCGGCGACCGAATCGGCGGCGTGCGCGGCGATGCTGCGCGCGCGGGCGGAAAGCTCCGGGTCGATGCGCTCGCGCACGGCGCTCTCAGCGAGCGCCCCGAGCGAGCGGGTATCGGCGGCGTGGCGTACGCCGAGCAGGATCGCGACCGCAACCGCCGCGAGGAGCACCACGAGGAAGGTGGCTCCCGCGTATCGGAACTTGTAGCTGCCGGTCGTCACTTGCACACCGCCCAAGCCAACGCCCGGGTAAAGCGGCTTAGTCCCCTTCTATAATATCTTTGGAGTCATATTACCCGCCGCTTGGCGGGTAAGGCTACCGGGGCGGGTAAGGCTGCCCGCGCCCCGTTTGGGGTCCTCAGGAGCCGGACCAGATCTTCTTAATATGTCCAAGCATAAGCCCGCGCATGGTCGACATGGGGTCGTCCACGGCGGCGAAGATGGGTGGGCGGCGCCGCAGCAGCTGCCAGTTCTCGCTGCGTAGCACCTGGCGCAGGTACTCGAGGTTGCGATCGATGGCTTCCATGTACGGGTTCGTGCCCCCGAAGAGGATCTCCAGGTAGCGGTAGGCGCCGTGGAATTCGCGATCGAGTCGCTTGGCGCGCACGTCGTTCACGAACTCCGGTGTCTGGCGCAACAGGTCGAGCCCTGAGGCGTACTTGACCTGCGGGTAGCCCTCGCTGAAGGGCAGCGCAACCCCGCCGAGCACGAACTCCGCGTACAGCCGGTCGCGGCATTTCTCGAGATAACAGCGGTCGGCCATCTGCGCGATCATGTCGGCGGTGCCGAGCAGGTGCCCGACCATGATGTCGCGGCGGTCGGAGACCTTCTCCTCGATGCGCGCGAACGGCACCTCGTAGCCGGTGAAGTGGATGATCTCGGTGGCCACCGGCACCCAGGCCGCGAAGCCAAGCTGCGGCAGGTACTCCTCGAGGAAGCGCGCGCCGCGCGAGACGTGCGTGCGGGTGAATTCCGCGCCGTTGCGCGAGTCGCGCTCGTCGGTGCGGCGCAGGTAGCCCACATCGTGGAAGAGTCCCGTGACCACACCGATGGTCGCGCGCGCGCCGCCCATGCGGTCGCCCTCGCGTTGCTGGCGCTCGTAGCCGACGAGCAGCCGCGCGAGCGCGAGCGTTATGTCGAGTGTGTGCTGGCGGTCGTGGTACACGGTATCGACGCCGTGCCAGCCGGGCACCTCGCCGGCGAACAGCCGCTCGAAGTGCGTGAACGCGCGGCTCAGCGGTTCCAGTGACATCCCCGGCCAGGTCGGACGGTACAGCGCCTCGACCGCAGCGAGCACAGCCTGGGGCGAGCTCACCTGCACGGTGTTGGTAACGTCATAATCGCTGCGCCGCGCGCTGGTCATGATCTTTAGGGTTCTGGTGCTTGCCGCTCGGGTAAAGTCCGTGCCGCTGTCAGCCGTGTTGTTGGTTTTGAGTTCCATCGGCCGCCGCGCAGTCTAGGCGTACCGCCTCGCCGGGCGCCACGACACGGAGCACACTTTGCGTGCCCGCGCACCGGCTGTGCACCATGCGCACACAGGGGTTTGACTTTAGTCGCGCAGCCATCTCGTCAATAAATCCGCAGGCCACCGTACTTGCTACGGATGTAGCGGTCGAGCATCAGCGCCCCGAGCATGACTCCTGCGGCAAACCCAATGAGTGCGCAGCCAAGGGCCCACGGCCACAGGCGCAGCGTGTGCGCCTCACCCGGGACCGCGAACGGCGCAGCCTTGCCCGCATCCTGCGCGCCCGCTGCGAGCGGCGCTGCGCCTGCGGCTCGCGCTGCGGTGCCTGCCGCGGGGATGGGCGCGGCGAGCTGCGCGCGGGCGCGACTGAGCTCCTCCTGCAACTGCGCCAGCTGCTGCTCGCGCTGCGCCAGGCGCACCGTCAAGGGCTCCTCCGCCGACAGGTAGCTCGAGCGGACCCAGCCGTCCCGGCCGCTCTCCAGGCGCACGTGCGCGGACTCCCCTGCGCGCTCGATAAGCTCCACCCGATCGCCGCTTTTGAGGGTTGCAACACGCTCCCCGCCAGCATCGGGTGCGCTGTTGAGGTTCACCACCAGCTGCTCGATGACGTACAGCGCCTGCGCCTGCGCGTGCGTCACCGGCGCCACCAGCGATGCGGCCGCAAGCCCCGCACCGGCGAGTGGCGCCGCGCGGGCGCTGCTCACGCAGCGCACTCCTCGTTGGCGGCGATGCCGTGCTGTCTGAGGAGCGCGCGTACATCCGGGCCGCGACCGCGGAACTCGATGAACGCCTCCAGTGCATCGCGGCTGCCGCCGCGGCTGAGGATGGACTCGAGGAAGCGCTGCGCGGTGCCATGGTCGAACACCCCGCTCTCCTGGAAGGCTGCGAAGGCGTCCGCCGCCAGCACCTCCGCCCACTTGTAGCTGTAGTACCCGGCCGCGTAGCCGCCGGCAAAGATGTGCCCGAAGCTGTGCGCGAAGCGGTTCCATTCCGGCACCGGCACCACCGCGAGTGCGCCCCTGACCTCGCTCAGGATCTCGCCGATCCGTCCGCCACGCTCGGGCGAGTACTCGGCGTGGATGCGAAAGTCGAACAGCGCGAACTCGAGCTGCCGCACCATCGACAGGCCCGCATGGAAGCTGCGGGTCGCGATCAGGCGCGACTGCGCATCGCTTGGCAGCGGCGCGCCGCTCTCGAAGTGCCCGGAGATGCGCTGCAGAACGTCCGGCTGCCAGGCGTAGTTCTCCATGAACTGGCTCGGCAGCTCGACCGCGTCCCAGGCGACGCCGTTGATGCCGGCGATGCTCGGGTAATCGACCCGCGTCAGCAGGTGGTGCAGGCCGTGGCCGAACTCGTGGAACAGCGTCACGACGTCATCGTGGGTGAGAAGTGCCGGCCGCTCGGGGCCTGGCGGCAGGAAGTTGCAGACCAGGTAGGCGACCGGGAGCGCCGCTCCCGAGGCCAGGCGCTTTCTGCCGACGCATTCGTCCATCCACGCCCCGCAGCGCTTGTTCGGACGCGCGTAGGCATCCAGATAGAAGCTGCCGACCGCCTCCCCGCCCGCAGAGCTGATGTCGAAGAAGCGTACGTCCGGATGCCACAGCGGCACGCCGCTGCGCTCGCGGATGCGCACCTCGAACAGCCGCTCGGCGACCTCGAACAGTCCGGCGAGCACCCGCGGCAGCGGGAAATAGGGCCGCAGCTCCTCTTGCGAGATGTTGAAGCGCTCGCGCTGCAGCCGCTCGGCGTAGAAGCCCACGTCCCAGGCGGCAAGCTTGCGCCCGGCGAACGCCTCGAGCTCGGCGAACTCCGCAAGCGCCGCCCCGCGCGCGCTCGCGGCGAGCTGGCGCAAGAACCCCAGCACTTCCTCGACGCTGTGCGCCATGCGCGTGGCGAGGGCGTACTGGGCGTAGTTCGGGAAGTCGAGCAACTGCGCCGCCTCGTGGCGGCGTTTGAGGATCTCCTCCATCACCGGGGAGTTGTCCCAGCGCCCGGCACTCGGTCCCTGGTCGGAGGCGCGCGTGCACCAGGCCTCGTAGAACGCGCGCCGCAGCTGCGGGGACTCAGCGTCCGTCAGCACCGCGACGTAGGTCGGCTGGTCGAGGCTCAGGAGCCACCCGCTTGCCTCGCGCTCCTGCGCGCGCTGGCGCGCCTGTGCGATCAGCACCTCGTTGAGGCCGCGCAGCTCGTCTGCATCGGTGACGTGCCGGGTCCAGCTGTTGGTGGCGTCCAGCACGTTCTCCTCGAACTTCGCCTGCAGCTGCGAGAGCTCGAGCATCGCGATCTTGAAGCGCTCCTTGCGCTCCGGGGCGAGCCCGACGCCGGCCAGGCGAAAGTCGCGCACCGCGTGCTCGATCAGCTGGCGCTGCACGGGGGCGAGCGTTGCGGACTCCAGCTCCGCGATGGTGCGGTAGGCGCGGTACAAGGGCTCGCTCTGCGCCAGATCGGTGTGGTAGGCCGAGAGCAGGGCCAGGCAGGCGTTGTAACCCCCGCGCAGCTCCTCGGAGTTCAGCACCGCGTTCAGATGGCTCACCGGGGACCAGGTGCGGGTGATCCTGTGGTGCAGCTCCTCGAGCGGCTCGATGATCGTGGCGAAGGTTGGCTGACTCACCGTCGCGAGCTCCCCGATGCGCTCGCGGTTGGCGCTGAGAACCTCGCGCATCGCCGGCTCGACGTGCTCGGGGCGGATACTCTTGAAGGCGGGCAGTGGTTCCTGGGCGAGTAACGGGTTGTCCATGCACATCACGATCCGGCCGCAGAGGGGCGCCAGTGTAGCGGCCCTTGGGCCTCGCGGTGCGCACCGGCAGGGGAGGCTGGCGCATGCGTGCTCGGATAACATGGGGCGAGGCAATACGCGAGGGCGCCATGGCGGAGCGGTTCGACCTGCTGGTGATCGGCGGGGGCAGCGGCGGGCTCGCCGCGGCCCAGCGTGCCGCCGAGTACGGCGCGCGGGTGGCGCTGGTCGAGTCCGGCCGGCTCGGGGGCACCTGCGTGAACCTCGGCTGCATACCGAAGAAGATCATGTGGAATGCCGCCGAGCTCGGCAGCGCACTGCACGATGCCAGGGATTATGGCTTCCCCCTCGAGGCCGGCCCCATCGACTGGGCTCGGCTCACGCACCAGCGTGATGTGTACATCGAGCGCCTGAACGGGCTGTATGCGGCGAACCTGGCGCGGCGCAACGTCGAGCTGGTACGTGCGCACGCCTCCTTCAGCGATGCGCGGACCGTGAGCGCCGGCGGCCGCGAGCTCAGCGCCGATCACATCCTCATCGCCACCGGCGGCCGCCCGCTCGTGCCGGATATCCCGGGCGCGCAGCTGGGCATCACCTCCGATGGCTTTTTCGAGCTTCGCGAGCGCCCCGGGCGAGTCGCGGTGGTCGGCAGCAGCTACATCGGCATTGAGCTTGCGGGGATCTTCGCGGGCCTCGGGTCGCAGACCACCCTGGTGCTGCGCGGGCAGAGCGCGCTGCGGCACTTCGATCCCATGCTCGGGGAGACGATCCTCAAGATCCTGCGCGAGGAGGGGGTGCAGATCGTCACGCAGGCCACGCCGGCCTCACTCGGTAAGGGGGCGCACGGCGCACTCGAGCTGCGCACGCAGGACGCTCGGGTGCTGGGTCCCTTCGATTGCGTGCTGTGGGCGATCGGGCGCGGCGCGCTGGTGGATAAACTCGCTCATGCGCGCGCCTCCGTGCAGCTCGACAGCCAGGGGTTCATCGCCACGGACCTGTACCAGGCGAGCAGTGCGCCGGGCATCTACGCGGTGGGCGATGTCACCGGGCGCGCGCAGCTGACGCCGGTGGCGATCGCCGCCGGACGGCGCTTGTCGGACCGGCTGTTCGGAGGCCAGGGCGGCCGGCACCTGGACTACGAAAACATTCCCACGGTGATCTTCGGCCGTCCGCCCATCGGCACGGTGGGCTTGAGCGAGGAGGCGGCGCGCAAGCGCTATGGCGTGGCCAACGTGCGCGTGTACCGCTCAGGCTTCGTGCCGCTGTATCACGCGCTCACCACGGCGAAGCCGCGCTCGGAGATAAAGCTGATCACAGTGGCCCCCGAGGAGCGCGTGGTCGGGCTGCACGTCGTGGGGCAAGGGGCTGACGAGATGCTGCAGGGGTTTGCGGTCGCGTTGCGCATGGGCGCAACCAAGAAGGATTTCGACGACACCGTGGCGATTCATCCGACCAATGCGGAAGAAGTCGTCACCATGCGCTAGGGGCCGGCACGCTCCTTGAGTACGGTGAGCACATGCGCCGTCGGGGGCCGCACGCCGCGCCACAGCAGGAAGGACTCCGCGGCCTGCTCCACCAGCATCCCGAGACCCTGGAGCGCCCGTGCGCAGCCGCCCGCCTGCGACCACTTCACGAACGCGTTCGCCGCCTTGCCGTAGGCGAGGTCATAGCAGACCGTCTGCGGACCGACCGTCGTCTGCGGGATCGCAGGGATCTCGCCCGAGAGGCTCGCCGAGGTCGCATTGATGATGAGGTCGAAGGGCGGTCCCTCGACCTCCTCAAACCCTACGCCCTGCGTGGCGCCAAGATGCGCAAACGCTGCGGCGAGCTCTGCGGCACGATCGGCGGTGCGATTGGCGATCACCACGATCTCAGGCTCGAGCTCGAGGATCGGGGCCAGCACTCCGCGCGTCGCCCCGCCCGCTCCGAGTATCAGCAGCCGCTGCTTGGCGACGGGCACGTGCTGGTTCTGACGCAGGTCCTGTACCAGGCCGGCACCGTCGGTGTTGTCGCCCAGCAGCCGGTTGCCCTGCAGCGCCAACGTGTTGACGGCTCCGGCATGCGTGGCACGCGCGGTCAGGTCGTGCGCCGCCTCGACCGCGGCGATCTTGTGGGGCAGGGTGATGTTGAGTCCGCGGCCGCCTTGCTTGAAGAAGGCGCGCGCCCGCTCGTTGAATTCCTCCGGCGGCACGTCGAAGGGGCGGTAACTCATCTGCTGACCGGTCTCGCGCGCAAACATGGCGTGAATGAACGGCGAGAGGCTGTGGCCCACCGGATGGCCGAAGACCCCGTACTGGTCAGTCGCGGTATTCATCGCTCGCCCTCAGGTGCCGAACGCTGTCCGGTGTCCTCGATAGCTAACTGTACCACTGGCACGTGCGCCGCCCGCAAGCCCTGTGGCCGAGGAATGAGAGCTGCGCCCCGCCGCGGCTCATGCCGCGCTTCGCAGCAGGCGCGCGCTGTTGCCTCCGGCGCTGCCCACCGCCAGAGTCGCCTGCAACTGCGGCAGCCACACCCGCATGCGCTCGAGCATCAGCCACGGCGGGTTGACGATCAGAAGTCCCGAGCCGTTCAGCGCCACCCGCGCATCGCGCGCATACAGCCACAACTCGCTCACCAGGACCGGCGCTGCGAGCGCGCGCACGCATGCGGACAACCACGCCGCGGTACGCCGCTCGTCCTTGATCGGATACCAGGCCGCGACCACCCCGGTCGGAAAGCGGCGCAACGCCTCCTGCAGCGCTGTGCTGACCTGCGTGAAGTCCTGCCGGCTCTCCTCGTAGGGCGGATCGATGAGGGTCAGTGCGCGCCGTTCGGTGGGAGGCAGGAACGCCCGCAGCCGCTCGAAACCGTCGCCGCGCTCAACCTGCACGCGCGCCGCGCGATCGCTCCCGGGGAGTGCGGCCACGGCCTGCTCGAGTGCGCGCGCCTCCGTTCCCTGCAGCTCGATCAGCACCGCCCGGTCCTGCGCGCGCAGCTCGGCCGCAGCGATCAGCGGCGAACCGGGGTAAACGTGGCGCCGGCCGGGGAGCAGGCGCAACTCCTTGAGCAGCGTCGCGTAGTCGCGCAGCTCGGGCGCTTCCTGGGGGGCTTGCATGAAGCGCAGCACCCCGCCTTGCGCCTCGGCGGACGGGCTCGACAGATCGTAGCTGCCACGGCCGGCGTGGGTGTCGAGGAACAGAAAGCCCTTATCCTTGCGCTTGAGCGCCCTGAGCAGCGCGAGCAGCGCGACGTGCTTGTGCACGTCGGCGAAGTTGCCGGCGTGGAAGCTGTGGCGGTACTTCATGGCGGGCTAAAACTACCAGACCGCACCGGCGCCGCAGCCACCACTTGCGGCAAGCCGCGTATAGCAGCTTGCGGCCCGGGGGCCTACTTCATGCGCGAGCGTCCGGGCGTGGTGCCCGAGGACTTGGCGCGTGCCTTGGTAGTGGCGCGCTTGCGTGCTGCCGTCGGCTGGGCGCTTGCGCGGGCCTTGCGGCCGGCGCGCGCGGAGCGCTGGGGCCGCAGGTGTGCGGCCGCTGTGGCCGGTGCTGCCGTCGCTGCAGGCTTTGCCCCGGCGGGACGTGCGCGCGCAGCCCCGGCACGCACTGAAGGTGGGGTCCGTGTGGCAGCAGGCGAGCCTCTGGCTCCCCTCTTCTTCGCAACCTGCGCCGCGCCCGCAGCGTCCGCGGGCGCGCCCTCGCCATTCGCTGCGCTCGCAGCGCCGGCCGGCGCTTGCGCGGCCGCGCCGCGCTTGCGGAAGCGGCCGAAGCGTCCGGTGCCGCGCTCCGGTGCCGCAGCCAGCAGCGTGCGGCACTCCTCGAGCGTGAGTGTTTTGGGGTCACGCTCCTTCGGGATCTTGGCGTTCTTCTTCTTGTCGGTGATGTAGGGCCCGTAACGGCCGTTGAGCACCTGGATGCCCTCGGCGGGGAAGTCCTGGATGAGGCGCGCCGCGTCGGCTTCCTTCTTCAGCCGTATGACCTCGAGCGCCCGCTCGAGCGTCACGGTGTAGGGATCGTCTTCCTTGAGCGATGCGTACTTGCTGCCGTACTTCACGTACGGCCCGAAGCGCCCGACGTTGGCGACGATGGGCTCCCCTTCCGAGGTCGCACCGAGCGTGCGCGGCAGCTTGAAGAGCTCCATGGCGTCGGCGAGGGTGATGGCGTCCATCTTCTGCCCGGGACGCAAGCCCGCGAAGCGCGGCTTCTCCTCATCGTCCTTGGTGCCGATCTGCACGAACGGCCCGTAGCGGCCCATACGCACGGTGATCGGCTTACCGGTCGCCTGATCCTTGCCGAGCTCGCGGGCCTGCGCCACCTGCTCGCGCGTCACCGTACGCTCGACCTTTTCGACCTGCTGGATGAAGGGCTTCCAGAACTTCTCCAGCGGCGTGGTCCATTCCTCCTCGCCGCGCGAGACCGCATCCAGCTCATCCTCCATCGCCGCGGTGAAGCCGTACTCGACGTAGCGGTGGAAGTGATGCGTGAGGAAGCGGTTGACGATCTTGCCGATGTCGGTGGGCACGAAACGGCGGCTGTCCATCTCCACGTACTCGCGGTCCTGGAGAGTTGAGATGATGGCGGCGTAGGTCGAGGGACGGCCGATGCCGTGCTCCTCGAGCGCCTTCACCAGCGATGCTTCGCTGTAGCGCGGCGGCGGCTCGGTGAAGTGCTGCGTGCCCGAGAGCGCGGTGAGGTTCACCGTGTCGCCCTCCTTCATCGGCGGCAGCACGTGGTCCGCATCATCCGCCCGGGCATCATCGCTCCCCTCCTGGTAGACGGCCATGTAGCCGGCCTTCACCAGTGTTGAGCCGTTGGCACGCAGCAGGTGGCGCTCGGGGCCGTCGGGGCCGGCCAGCATGTCCACCGCGACGGTGTCGAAGAGCGCATGGCTCATCTGTGAGGCGACCGCCCGCTTCCAGATGAGCGCGTAGAGGCGGTACAGGTCATCCTCGATCTTGCCCTCGACATCTGCGGGCGTGACCGCTGCGGAGGTCGGGCGGATGGCCTCGTGCGCCTCCTGGGCGTTCTTCGACTTGGTCTTGTAGATGCGCGGCTCCTCGGCCACCTCACCCGCGCCATAGAGCCGTGCGGCCACCTCGCGGATCTCGCGCACCGCCTCCGCGGCGAGTGACACCGAGTCGGTGCGCATGTAGGTGATCAGTCCGACGCTGCCCTCGCCGATGTCCAGTCCCTCGTAGAGCTGCTGCGCGAGGCGCATGGTGCGCCGCGCGTTGAAACCGAGCTTGCGCGCGGCCTCCTGCTGCAGCGTCGAGGTGGTGAATGGCGGGGCGGGGTTGCGCCGGCGCTGCTTGCGATCGATAGCGAGCACGTTGAGCGCGCCGGGCTGAGCATCGAGTGCGCCGCAGGCGGCCCTGAGCGTGCTCTCGGCCCCGCGCGCCTGTGTCTCGTTGGTGAAGGTGAACTGCTCGACCTTGGCGCCGCGATACTCCAGAAGCTTGAGCGGAAAGCCCTGGTTGCTGTGCGTGCCCTCGCCTTCGATCGTCCAGTACTCCTGCGCGAGGAATGCGGCGATCTCTTCCTCGCGCTCGCAGATCATGCGCAGCGCCGGGCTCTGCACGCGGCCGGCCGACAGTCCGCGGCGCACCTTCTTCCACAGCAGCGGCGAGAGATTGAAGCCAACCAGGTAATCGAGCGCGCGGCGCGCCTGCTGCGCATTCACCAGCTCCAGCGACAGTCCGCGCGGCTGGCTCACCGCATCGCGGATGGCGTTGCGCGTGATCTCGTAGAAGGCCACGCGATGCACGTCCTTGCCGACGAGCTCACCGCGCGCATCGAGGATCTCCTTCAGGTGCCAGGCGATGGCCTCGCCCTCGCGATCCGGGTCGGTGGCCAGATACAGCGCCTTGGACTTGCCGAGCGCGCGCGCGATGGCCGCCACGTGACGCTCGTTCTTCTCGAGCACCTGGTACTTCATGGCGTAGCCGTTGTCCGGATCGACCGCGCCTTCCTTGGGCACCAGATCGCGTACGTGGCCATAGGAGGCGAGTACCTCGAAGCCTGCGCCGAGATACTTCTTGATGGTCTTGGCCTTGGCGGGCGACTCGACGATTACGAGGTTGTCTGCCATGTCCTGCGGAGGAAAAAGTGCGCGAGCCTAAAAACGAAAAACCGCGGACGAGCCGCGGACCAGACCGAAGTGTGTGCCTGCGGCGGCCTCAGTGCGGCGCATTGACCAGCCGTTCCACCGCCAGCTCCTGTCCCGGCTGACTGGAAAGCACCATCAGTACGACCCACTTGAGCTGCTCGGTGTCGGGCTCGTCGGTCTCGAGCGCGAGTAAGCGCTCGATGACGATCTCGCGCTGTGCGCTGCTCAGCACGCGCGCGCGCTCCAGTCGCCACAGCACCCCGCGGCACTCCGTCGACAGACGCACCAGCTCGCTGTCACTGAAGACGCGCAGTCCCTGCTGCCGCGCCTCCACGCCCTCCAGGGGCGCACGCTGCTGCCAGAAGGCGAGCTCGGTGAGCCAGTCGAGTGCACGCTCGACGTTGGCGGGGGTAAAGCCGGCGCCGTGCAGATCGCGTGCGAGACTAGCGCGCTGCGGCACCTCCGGTGCCTGATCCAGCATGTAGCGGTCGAACACGTAGATCAGAATGTCGAGAACGCTGCCAGTCGTCATAACTTAAGGTAAGGGCCATAGCGGCCGCCCGGGAGAGCCGCCACACGTCCCTCGAGCTCGAGTATCAGCAGCATGGAGGCGACTGACTCGGCCGGCAGGCGCGTGCGAGCGACGAGAACATCAATCGTCGCGGGTTCAAGCTCGAGCGCATCTAACAGCATTTCATACTCCTTGTCCAATGCCGCAGGTTTTTCCGCCACCGCTTCAGGCGGCGTAAGTTCTTCTTTCGGCAGAGAAATTCGCAGCTCCGTCAGCACGTCCGCAGCCTCCTCGACGAGTTTGGCGCCGCTCTTGATGAGTTGGTGACACCCGCGCGAGAGCGCACTGTGGATCGAGCCGGGAATCGCAAACACCTCGCGCCCCGCCTCGGCCGCCAGGCGCGCGGTGCTGAGGGAGCTGCCGTGGCGCGCCGCCTCCACCACGAGTGTGCCGAGAGACAGGCCGCTGATGATGCGGTTGCAGCGCGCGAAGTGTGCGCGCTGCGCCACGGTGCGCGGCGGAAATTCCGACACCAGCGCACCGCGCTCGCTGATGCGCCGGGCGAGCCCGACGTGCTCGGCAGGGTGGACACGATCCAGTCCCGTGGCGCACACCGCGATGCTCGCCCCGCCCCCGCGCAGCGCACCCTCGTGACATGCGGCATCGATGCCTGAGGCCAGAGAGCTGGTGACGGTGAGGCCCATGCGTGCGAACCATGCGGCGAACTCAACGGCGGTCTCACGTCCGGCGCGGGTGGGATTGCGTGAGCCGACCATGGCGAGCTGCGCAGAGCTGAGCGCGGCCACCGAGCCGAGCACGTAGAGCGCCGGGGGGGCGAGGGCGATCTGACGCAAGAGCTGCGGGTAGTGCGCATCGCTGCACAGCAAAATGCGTGCGCCGCTGGCTGCGAGCCATGCGAGGTCGGAGTCGATTGCGGAAAGATCGGGGGCGATGAGGAAGCGGCGCGTCGCGGGCGCGAGTGCGACGCTGGTTATGATGCGCGCCTCAAGCGCGCGCTCGGGCTCCCCGCCCGCTGCGCTGATCAGCGAGTCGAGCTGCGCGCACTCGAGCTCGGGGGTGCGCGCCAGCACGGCGCGTGCGTGGCTTGCCTGCATGGGGCGAGCATACGGCAGGCGCACCGCAGCGCACGCTCACCTCGAGCGTGCGGTTGGAATTTTCGGCTTGGGGAGCGTTCCTTAGGGGCGAGCGCTACGGGCTGCGCACCAAATCGCCCACGTGGATGGCATCGTCGGCGCCGACGATCAGCGCGTAGCTGACACGGTCGAACACCTTGAATACCAGCATCGTGCCGGTGCGCTCGCTCGGCAGCTGCACCTTGGGAGCGAAGGATCGGTCGACGCCCTCATCGATCTGCCGCCCGCCGCGATACAGGTCCGGCACCTTGTCGCCGAACTGATCAACGGCAAGCACGTTGCCGGCCGCCAGTCCGTCGCGCTGGCCGCGGTTGATGACCACGACGTCGTACGAGCCGATCAGGTCAGCGCCCGCGACCACATCGAGGATCTGGCCCTTAACCTGCGAGGCCGGCGCACGCAGCGTGAACATGACCGGCGTGTCGTTGTCGGCCGATACCAGGCGATCGCCCGAAAGCGTCTCGCGTGCCGGATCGATGAGCAGCGCCTTGGCGGGCTTGCCCGGGCGTTGCACGAGTGCGGTGGCGGTGTAGATGCCCTCGTAGCCGACCACCTTGCCGTCGTCGGGATCGACCAGCTTGGTTGCCACGTGCACCACCGCGTAGCGCGAGTTCTCGGTCGCGCCGTCGAGGTTGTTGACGTACACCTCACTGCCCGAGCCAGCCACCTGGTGCAGGTCGCGGAAGGCGAGCACGTAGGGAGCGTTATGGATCTCCTCGGAGGTCATGACCGTCGGGCGCGACAGGAACGCGGCGATGGACGCATAGGCAATCGTCGGAATCGCATTGTCGAAGGGCGTGCTGCGCAGGCGCGGATCGAGCCGCACTGCGCCGCCTTGCAGCACGCTCACCTGCGGACGTCCGTCAGCGCCGTACGCCAGGGCCAGCGTGTCGCCCGGATAGATCAGGTGCGGGTTCGGAATCTGCGGATTGATGACCCACACCTCGGGCCACAGCCACGGATCCTTCAGGTACATCGAGGCGATACCCCAGAGCGTGTCGCCGCGCTTGACCGTGTAGCGCATCGGAGCGGTGGGCAGCACCGCGGCGCGTGTCTGCTGCGTGGAGCCGGCCGTGATCACAGGCGCGCTCGAGCCTGCGTTCGCGATGGCCGCCTCCGTCGCCGTCATCTCCTGCGGGGCGGCGCTTGGGGTAGCCGCTGCCGAGGCGACCGGCGCACTCGCGGTGCTTGCCGCGGCGTGCTGATGCGCGCACCCCGACAAGAGGCCGGACAAGATCAGTAAGCCCGCGGCGGCGCGAGCTCCAAGTAATTGATTTGAGACCATCCTCCGACTCCTCATTAGCGCGAGGTGGACCGGACCTGCGCGTGGGATTCTAGTTGTTATACTGGCACGGCGGGCGGCCGGGAGACGAATTAATGTCAACATTGTGCGCTGGATCACGGCGCTAGGCGTCCCCATATCAGGCAGCACTATGGCATTACGAACCATCCTCGAATTCCCCGACCCCCGGCTGCGCACCCGCGCCCAGCCGGTGACCCAATTCGACGCAGCCCTGGGGACCCTGATCGATGACATGCTCGAGACCATGTACGCCGCCCCGGGTATCGGGCTGGCGGCGACCCAGCTGGACGTGCACCGCCGGGTGCTGGTCATCGATATCTCCAAGGAGCACAACGAGCCGGTCGTCCTGATCAACCCCGAGATCCTCTCCCGCGAGGGGGAGGCGAGCTCCGAGGAGGGGTGCCTCTCGGTGCCGGGGATCTTCGAGGACGTCAAGCGTGCCTCCAAGGTACGCATCCGTGCCCAGGACCGTACCGGCGCCTCCTTCGAGCGGGATTTCGAGGAGGTACTCGCAGTGTGCATCCAGCACGAGATGGATCACCTCGAGGGCAAGCTCTTCGTCGACTACCTGTCAGACCTCAAGCGCGAGCGCATCCGCAAGAGGCTGAGCAAGGAGCGCAGCGCGCAGGCCTCGGGCACCAACAGCGCACGGCGCGCGTATTGATGTGCGTGCCGCCTTTGCCGGCACGCCGGAGTTCGCGCTACCGGCGCTCGAGGCGCTAAGCGCACATCACGAGCTCGTCGGCGTCCTCACCCAACCCGACCGCCGCAGCGGTCGCGGCCGACACCTGTCGATGAGCCCGGTGAAAGAGGCCGCGCTCGCGCATCATTTCCCGCTGGCACAGCCGCAGACGCTGCGCGATGCCGCCACGATTGAGCTGCTGCGCAGCTGGAACCCGGAAGTGCTCGTCGTGGTCGCCTACGGGCTGCTGCTGCCGGCGCCGGTGCTGAACCTGCCGCCGCTCGGCTGCCTCAACATCCATGCCTCACTCCTGCCGCGCTGGCGGGGAGCGGCACCCATTCAGCGCGCGATTCTTGCCGGGGACCCCGACTCCGGCGTCAGCATCATGCGCATGGATGCGGGGCTGGATACCGGGCCGGTCCTCATCAGGCGGCCGCTCGCGATATCCGCCGGGTACACCAGCGGGACGCTCCACGCCGCGCTCGCCCCACTCGGGGCGGCAGCGCTCCTCGAGGCGCTGGAGGGAGTTGCGCAGGGCACCCTGAGTGCGACCCCCCAGGAGGAGGCCGGGGTCTCCTATGCCGCGAAGGTGACCAAGGCGGAGGCAAGAATCGACTGGAGGTGCCCGGCGATCGATATCGAGCGCCAGGTCCGCGCCTTCAATCCCTGGCCGGTGGCCGAAACCACGCTCGCCGGGGAGCCGCTGCGGATCCTGGCCGCGCATGTGCTGCCAATGGGTGCTAACCAGGCGTCATCTGAGGCTAAAATTCAAGATCCGGGCGCGATCGTCGCAGTACGTGACGATTCCGTCGTCGTGCGGTGCGGACACGGATACCTGGGCCTCACGCAGCTGCAGCGGCCCGGGCGCCGCGTGCTGAGCGCGAGGGACTATTCCCACGGTCTTGAGCTCGCGGGCCGCCGGCTTGGCTAAACCCCCCTGGGCTCCCGGGGCGGCGGCCCTCGCCCATGCCGCCGAGGTCGTGGAAGCGGTCGCCATCCGGGGTCAGTCGGCGGATGCGGCGCTCGCAACGCACGCCCGCTCGCCGCAACGGGCGGCGGTGCGTGCCATCGCCCTTGGAACGATCCGCTGGTATCTGCGCCTCGCCCCGGCGGTGGAGATGCTGCTGGCACGGCCCGCGGACCTCTCCCCCATGATCGGCTCGCTCCTTGCTGCGGCGGCCCACCAGATCGAGTACTCGCGCAACGCTCCGGAGGCGACCGTGGATGCGGCCGTTGATGCCGCACGGATCCTCAAGTCCCCGCGTGCCAGCGGACTGGTGAACGCGGTGCTGCGCCGATTCCTCACCGAGCGCGCGGCGCTCCTGGCGCGCGCGGATGCGGGGCTGGCGGCACGCACCGCTCATCCGGACTGGCTCGCCGAGCGCATCTGCGCGGCGTGGCCGGCGCTAGGGCCGGCCGTGCTCGCAGCCGACAACGAGCACCCCCCGATGACGCTGCGCGTCGACCTCTCGCGCTCGAGCGCCGAGGAATACGTCGCGCGCCTGGCCGACGTCGAGATTGAGTCTCATACGATACAGTGGCTGGATTCAGCCCTAACATTGACTCATCCGGTGGGTGTCGACGCTCTCCCGGGCTTTGCCGAGGGCCTGGTGTCGGTCCAGGATGCCGGCGCTCAGCTCGCAGTCCCGCTGCTCGGTGCGCAGCCCGGGATGCGCGTGCTCGATGCCTGCGCGGCACCCGGTGGCAAGACCGGGCAGCTGCTTGAGCGCCTCGGTGCCGGCACGCACGTGACCGCACTCGACGTCGATCGGGGCAGGGTCGCTCTGATCGATGAGAACCTGAGGCGCCTCGGGCGCACGGCGCAGCTGGCGGTGGGGGATGCCCGGCAGCCCGACACGTTCTGGGACGGTCAGCCCTTCGAGCGCATCCTGGTGGATGCCCCCTGCTCCTCCACCGGCGTGATCCGCCGGCATCCGGATATCAAGCTTCTGCGCAGACCTTCTGACATCCGCTCCTTTGCCACGCTCCAGCTCGCGATCCTGCGCGCGCTCGTGCCGCTGCTCTCCCCCGGCGGGCGGCTGCTCTACTCGACCTGCTCGGTGCTGCCGGAGGAAAACGAGGAGGTGGCTCTGGCGCTGCTGGCCGCCGAGGTGTGCCTGGCCGCCGTGCCGGGCACCTCCATGCCCCCGGGGGCCCTCCCACGGGCGGTGGGGTGGCAGCTCCTGCCCGGATCAGAGGCGGGGACCGATGGCTTCTATTATGCTTGTCTCGAAAAGACAACGACCGGAACCTAAGCGTCGATCCTGGCGGGCGACACAGGCTGCTGCAGAGCCGGCTTTGTCGTTGCATCGATGCTACGCAGCGTTCCAACAGAGCAGGGCGTGATCCGGCCAAAGCTTCTCAGTCTGTTCGGTCTGCTCATCGGCATCGCCGGGCTCGCCTTCGCGGACGCCCTCGATGGGGTCCTCGAGGTGCGCTCGGCGTACGTGAACATCGACAAGGGAGTATTTCTGCTGCATGCGCGCATCGACTACCCCGTGGGCCCGGCCATCAGCACAGCGCTCCATGACGGCATCACGCTCGCGTTTGATCTGGAGGCACGCGTGGAGCGCGACCGCCACTTCTGGTTCAACGCCAACATCGTCGATCTCACGCTGCGGCGCGAACTGACCTATAACGGGGTGAGCGATCGCTACGTAGTGAAGGATGTGCGCAGCGGCGACCAGGCCAGCTTCGCCACACTCGAGGAGGCGCTCGATTCCCTGGGCAAGGTGGACGCCTGGCCGATCCTGGTCGAGCCTCAGCTCGACAACGGTAATTACGCCATCAGCGTGCGCGCGGGCATGCGCCGCGGCCACTTACCGGCATCGCTCCGCGCTATTCTGTTCTGGACAGACGATTGGGCACGCGTGAGTGAGTGGTACACATGGTCACTGCCGGTGTAAGCGCTCGACCGCCCCGGGGACTGCGCTGGGTCGCCGTCGGGCAGATTCTGCTGTGGAGCGCCATCGGCCTCGGCGCATTCCTGCTGCTCGCCAAGAGCGTGCAGAACTCTTCCGCGTTCAACCGCCTGCAGTTGTGGATCCTGCTGATCGACGTATGCGGGGTGATCGCGCTCAGCGTGCTCCTGACGCGCAAGATCTGGCGGCTGGTGCGCGACTACCGCGCCCACGTGCCCGGCTCGCGCCTCACCGCGCGCACCGTGGGGATCTTCGGTGCGCTGGTGATCGCCCCGCTTCTGATCGTGTACATGTCATCGCTGGAGTTCATCAACCAGGGCATCGACAGCTGGTTCAAAGTCGAGGTCAAGCAGGGTCTGTCGGATGCGCTCGGTCTGTCGCGCGCGGCGCTCGATCTGCGCATGCGCGAGTACTCACTGAGAACGCAGGCGCTCGCCGAGGCGCTCACGCGCGCGGCCTCGCCCGCGGACGTGCAATCGCGGCTCAATGTCGAACGGCGCGCCAGCCAGGCACTCGAGGTGGTGTTGTTTGGCGCGCAGGAGCACATCCTCGCGGCGAGTCTCGAGAATCCGCTAGAGAGTCTGCCCTCGCGCCCGCCCGCAGACCTGGTGCGCCAGGTCGCCGAGCACCTGCCGTACGTGAGCCTGGAGCCTCAGGCCGGCGGTCGCTACCTGATCCGCACCGCCGCAGCCCTCGGGGACGCTTCAGCCAGCGGCGAACCGCGCTTCGTCGTCGCGATTTATCGGGTGCCCGCGCAGCTCGCGGCGTTGTCGGAGGCCGTGCAGAGCTCGTACTCGCAGTATGGCGATCTCGCCGCGCTGCGCGAGCCGCTCAAGTACAGCTTCCGCCTGACACTCACACTGGTGCTGCTCTTGTCGATGCTGGCTGCGATCTACGGGGCGATCTACTCCGCGCAGCGCCTGGTGCGCCCGGTGCAGGATCTGATCGAGGGAACGCGCGCGGTGGGCAAGGGCGACTTCGGCACGCGATTGCCGCTGCCCTCGCGCGATGAGATGGGCTTTCTCGTGCACTCCTTCAACGACATGACCAAGCGCCTGCGGCGCGCGCGCGCCGAGGCGACCCAGAGCCAGCAGGCGGTGGAGCGTGAGCGCGAGCGCCTCGCCATCATCCTCGCGCGGCTGTCCACCGGCGTGCTCGCCATCGACCGCAGCATGCTGGTGCGCACCGCGAACGAGTCCGCCGGCGCAATCCTCGCCACCGACTTCTCGGGGGCCACGGGGCGCTCGCTCCCGGAGCTCGCCGCGAACAACGAGCGCCTCGGTCAGTTCGTGGCCGCCCTTGCGGTGCGCTTTGCGGCCGGGCGCGAAGAGTGGCGCGAGCAGCTCGACCTCGAGGGCTCTGCGGGTCGGCGCACACTCATGTGCGCCTGCACACCGCTCCCGGGCGAGGACAGCGACTCGGGATTCGTGATCGTCTTTGATGACATAACCGCGCTCCTGCAGGCGCAGCGCGATGCGGCCTGGGGCGAGGTCGCGCGGCGCCTCGCGCACGAGATCAAAAATCCCCTCACCCCCATCCAGCTCTCCGCCGAGCGGCTGCGCCGGCGCCTGCTCAGCGGCATGAACGAGCGCGACGCGGAGATCCTCGAGCGCGGCACGCGCACCATCGTGCAGCAGGTCCAGACCATGCAGCAGATGGTCAACGCGTTCAGCGAGTACGCGCGCGCACCTGAGATGCAGATCACGCGCTTCAGCCTGAATCAGCTCGTCACCGAAGTCGCCGACCTGTATCGTTCACAGGACCCGCGCACCCGCATCCGGCTGGATCTGGATGCGCACATCGAAACGATCGAGGCGGACCGCGGGCGCGTGCGCCAGATCCTGAACAACCTCGTGACCAACGCGCTCGAGGCCCTCGAGGGCGTTCCCAGCCCGCTGCTGGAGATCAGCACGCGGCTCGAATCCGGCGCGGAGGCCGCGTACGCTGCCGTCACCGTGTGTGACAATGGCCCGGGCTTTCAGCGCGAACTGCTGGGCAGGGTCTTCGATCCGTACGTCACCAGTAAGCCAAAGGGCACCGGCCTGGGGCTCGCGATCGTAAAGAAAATCATCGAGGAGCACGGCGGGCGAATCGATGCAGACAACCGTCCTGAAGGCGGCGCCCGCGTGCGTGTGGTGCTGCCGGTGAAGGACAGCACCCGCTCCGCCACCGGCGGTGCGCGTGAACGACGGGATCAGTTGCGGAGAGAACGTGCATGAGCAGTCCACACATACTGGTGGTCGACGACGAGGCGGATATCCGCGGCCTGCTGAAGGAGATCCTCTCCGAGGAAGGCTATGAGGTCGACGTGGCCGCCAACGCGGCACAGGCGCGCGCCTCGCGCGCCCGGCAGATTCCCGACCTGGTGCTGCTCGACATATGGATGCCCGATGTCGATGGCATCACGCTGCTGCGCGAGTGGTCCGCCGCCGCCACCGACGGCTGCCCCGTGGTGATGATGTCCGGCCACAGTACGGTGGAGACCGCGGTGGAGGCCACGCGCCTGGGGGCCTTCGATTTCGTGGAGAAGCCGCTGTCACTCGCAAAGCTCCTGCGCACCGTGGAGCGCGCGCTCGATGCCGGCCGCCGCCACCGCCAGTCGGGCAAGCTCCTCGGCTCCCCGCTCGCAGTCCCGATCGGCAAGAGCAAGCTGATGCAGCAGCTGCGCTCGGAGCTGCAGCAGATTGCGACCAACCCCTCCGCGGTGCTGCTGGTGGGGGAGCCGGGCTGCGGACGCGAGGCGGTCGCACGCTACCTGCACGAGCACGGACCGCACGCGAGCGCCCCGTTCGTGGCGCTGGTGGCGAGCAGCCTGCGGGATGCGGACGCGGAGGAGCGCCTCTTCGGCAGCGCCGGGGTTCTCGCGGAAGCGGGCAACGGGATGCTCTTCATCCACGAGCTCGAGGACCTGCCCCCGGCGGCGCAGCGATTGCTGTTAGGGGTGTTCGAATCCGGTCAGTTCACGCGCCCGGGAAGCAGTGAGCCGGTCGCATTCCGCGCGCGTCTGGTGTCTTCCGCCCAGCCCGGCATCGAGCAGCGCGCCGGCGCTGATGGTGTGCGGCGCGATCTGCTGGCGCACCTGAACGTGCTCATCGTGCGCGTGCCGCCGCTGCGCGAGTACGCGGAAGATGTGCCCGAGCTGCTGCGTCACCAGGTCGATCGGCTGGTGGATGCCGATGGGCTGACGTTCCGGCGCTTCAGCGTCGCCGCCCAGAACCGCCTGCGCAACTACCCCTGGCCGGACAACGTGCGCGAGCTGCGCCACCTGGTGCACCGCATGCTGATCCACGGCGGTGCGGAAGAGATCCGTCTGGAGGAGATCGAGCGCGAGCTGGCGGTGCAGACCCCGCCGGATGAGCCACTGGTGAAGCAGGATCTGCTCGCGCTGCCGCTGCGCGAAGCGCGCGAGCAGTTCGAGCGCGCCTACCTGCAGCAGCAGCTGCTGTTGTGCAACGGCAAGGTGGGACAGCTCGCCAAGCGCGTCGGCATGGAGCGCACCCACCTGTACCGCAAGCTGCGCTCGCTCGGGGTGGACTTCAGGAACATCAGCGAGGACTGAAGTGCGCTAGTGCGGCGCCGGTTGTGCGCCCGGCTGCGCGGGCTGCGGCGGTGAGGATGGCGGCGGGGCCGAGGACGAGGGTGGCGGCTGCGGCGCTCGCGCGGCGGGCTGGGTATCGGCGGCCTCGATCAGCTGCGCCATCGTGTGTTTCTGCAGCTCCGCGATTTTCGGCAGCAGGCTCTGCACGTGATTGTGCATCCTCTGCATCATCGCCTGCATGATCTCGGGCATCTTCGCGATGACGGCCCGACCGCTTTCGGACTGATAGAACCTCACCATCCCGTCGATTTCGCCCTGCGTGAGGTTCTCGCGGTACACCTCGATGATCATCGGCTCGAGCTTGCCCCAGTTGAGCTCGGACTTGGTGAGTGACTGCAGCTGCGCCTGCGAGTCCTCGATGATCTTGCGCTGGGTCTCGTTCAGCTGCTTGCCCGCGAGCGACTGCATCAGCATGCTGCGCGCGTTCGAATCGATCTGCGCCTCCATGTTATCCAGCAGGCTGCTGGTATGCATCGCCTCGAACAGCTGCCGCAGGGACTCAGGAGTTGGTTTGTCATCCTGCGCCAGCGCGCAGTGCATCGCGAGGAGTGCGATCGCGGCAACGAATAAGCGTCTCATGTCATCACCTGAGACTTCCCGAGAGGGATTGCGTTCAGTCTCCCACGCCGCCCACGCGGATTACCAGTGCGTCCAGGTCAGCTTCCTGCAGCTGACGGCGTCGCCGGTTGAGCTCGTCGAGATTTTTGATCGGGCCGACACGTACGCGATGCCAGACGTCCGCATCGACCGCGACACGCTCCACCGTGGCCTGAACGCCTTGCATGGCGAGTTGCTTGCGCACGCGCTCGGCATCGGCCTCGTTGCGGTACGATCCCGCCTGCAGCACGTAGGTTCCGGGACGCTCGATCTTTGCCGCAGCCGGCAGATCGCCCCGCACCTCCTTGTCCTTCTCCGGTACCACCACCTCGAAGTTCGGCAGCATCTCGTAGAAGTCGTATTTGTCGGCAGACTTGCCCGAGCCCGGCCCGCCTGCGTCCATGTCCGGGAGCGCGGCGCGATGCGGATCGGGGCGCGGCGCGTCGGCGACCTCCGCACCCCTGTGACTCTTGCCGCCCAGATAGACGAAGGCTGCGCTGGCGAGCACCACCCCTGTCAGCACCCCGTAGCCGTACTCGCGCCAGCGGCGCAGGTCGAGCCGGTGGCGGTGTGTGGACTTGTAGTCGCGCCCTGTCAGTTTGGCCATGGTCACATGCTCTCGGGCGCGGATACGCCGAGCAAGGTAAGGCCGTTGCGCAGCACCTGCTGCACGCCGAGCACCAGCGCGAGGCGCGCATTGCGCAAGTGCGCGTCCTCGACGATGAAGGCCTGCGCGTTGTAGTAAGTGTGGAAGACGTTGGCCAGATCGCGCAGGTAATGCGCCAGCGCGTGCGGGGCGCGATTGACCGCGGCCTGCTCGAGCACTTCCGGATAGCGCGTGAGGGAGTGCAGCATCGCCTGCTCGTGCGCATCGCTGAGCAGCGCCCCCGAGGCGAGCCCCTGCTCGCGCTCGAAGCGGAGCCCGCGCGCGGCGAGCTGCTTCATGACGCTCGCCACGCGTGCGTGCGCGTACTGGATGTAGTAGACCGGGTTCTCATTGGTGCGCGCTTTGGCGAGCTCCAGATCGAAGTCGAGCGGCTGGTCGTGACTGCGCATGAGGTAGAAGAAGCGGCAGGCGTCGTTGCCGACCTCGGCGCGCAGCTGGCGCAGCGTGACGAACTGCCCCTCACGCTTGCCCATGGGAATGCGCTCGCTGCCGCGGTACAGGCTCACGAACTGGATCAGCGTCGCCTCCAGGCACTCCCCCGGCTGGCCCATCGCAAGCAGCCCCGCCCGCACGCGCGCGACGTAGCCGTGGTGGTCCGCCCCCAGCACGTCGATGAGCCGCGCGAAGCCGCGCTCGCGCTTGGCCAGATGGTAGGCGATGTCGGAGGCGAAATAGGTCTTCTGACCATTCTCGCGCACCACCACGCGGTCCTTCTCGTCACCGAAGCGCGTGGCGAGGAACCATAGCGCGCCCTCGCGCCGCTCGAGGAGCCCGCGGCGCTCGAGCAGTTCGAGGGCGTGATCGATCGCGCCGCTCTCGGCGAATGCCCGCTCCGATACCCAGTGCTCGAACACGACTCCGAACTCGGCGAGATCGCCGCGGATGTCATCGAGCATCGCATCGAGCGACAGCTGCAGCACACGCCGGAAGCCCTGCGTGCCGATCAGCTCGCGCGCGCGCTCGATCAGAGCGTCGATGTACGCCTCCTTGTCGCCGGCGGGCGCATCCGCCGGCAGATGCGCGAGCACCGCCGCCGCCGGTCGCCGCAGCGCCTCTGCGATCACGTCCTTCAGCCTTTGCGCGAGCGGGAGCAGGTAATCACCGCGATAGCCGTTCTCCGGAAACGGCAGCCGCTCCCCGCACAGCTCGAGATAACGCACCCAGGTGCTGACGGCGAGGATGTCCATCTGCCGGCCCGCATCGTTGATGTAGTACTCGCGCTCGACCTCGAAGCCGCAGGCGGCGAGGATATCGGCAAGCGTCGCCCCGTAGGCCGCCTGGCGCCCGTGACCGACGTGCAGCGGGCCGGTGGGATTCGCGGACACGAACTCCAGGAGCACGCGCTCGTTTTGGCCGATGCGGCTGTGCCCGTAACGCTCGCCCTGCACGTGGATCGCGGCGAGCTCGCGCGCGTAGGCCGCGGGACTTAAGTGAAAGTTGATGAATCCGGCGCCTGCGACCTCGGTGCGCGCAACCAGCTCGCTCGGCGGCAGCGCCGCCACGATGGCGGCGGCGAGCTCGCGCGGGTTGCGGCGCGCCGCTTTCGCCAGGCGCAGCGCCACGCTGGTGGCGAAGTCGCCGTGCTGCGTATCACGCGTGCGCTCGATGAGCGCCGCGGACGGGACGTGCATCTCGGCGATCACGTTTCCCGCGAGCCTGGCCAGGGCGGCCTGCAGCAGCTGCTCGAGCTCTTGCTTCAGGGGGAATCTCGGTTGGCGAGTAGGGCGGGCAAGTTTACCGAAAAGCGTGCCGTGAATGGCCCTTCGGGGCGCAACGCGCCAGCACGCGCGCGGCGCTCGCCTTCAGAACAGCTCGATCGGATCGACGTCGAGTGACCAGCGCACCGCGCGCGCACTCTTCAGCTGCTCGACCTGCGGCAGCCAGCCGGCGAGAAACTCGTGCAGCGGCACGCGCTCGCGGCTCTCGACTAGTAGCTGCGCGTGGTAGCGCCCGGCGCGCTTGTGCATGGCGGCCGGCACCGGACCCAACAGCCGCACGCCGCGCGGTGGCCGGCGCGCGAGCTCGCGCGCCTCGCTCAGAAAAGTGAGCGCGGCGGAGGGCGTGCGCGCGGAGTCGCGCAGCGCAGCGAGCCGGCTGAATGGCGGCCAGGATGCGGCCTGCCGTTCCTCGAGCGCGGCACGCGCAAAGCCGTCGTAGCCGGCGCTCAGCAGGTTGGTGAGCAGCGGATGATCCGGAAACTCGCTCTGGATCAGTACCTCACCGGCCTTGTGGGCGCGTCCGGCGCGGCCTGCGACCTGCACGATGGTCTGCGCGAGGCGCTCGGGCGCGCGGAAGTCGCTGCTGAAGAGCCCCTGATCCGCGTTCAGCACCACGACCAGCGTGACGTTCGGGAAGTCGTGGCCCTTGGTGATCATCTGCGTGCCGACGAGGATGCGCGCCTCGCCCGAGGCCATGCGCTGCATGACGCCCTCGAGGTCCCCGCGCTTGCGCACCACGTCGCGGTCGAGCCGTGCCACCGCCGCGCCGGGGAAGAGCGTGCCTAAGGTCTCCGCGATGCGCTCGGTGCCCTGGCCGACGGGCTTGACCGCAAAACCGCACACCGGGCAGCGCGGCGGCAGCGGCGCATCCGCCCCGCAGTGATGGCAGCGCAGCCTTGCCTCCGCGAGGTGCATCGTGAGCCGCGCGTCGCACTCGCTGCAGGGCGCGATCCAGCCGCACGCCGTGCACAAGAGCGTGGGCGCATAGCCGCGGCGGTTGAGGAACACGAGCACCTGGCCTTCCTCGCGCAGGTGCTGCTCGATCGCGAGCGCGGCTGCCGTGGAGAGCGCGCCGCGCAGCGCGCTCGTGCGCAGGTCGATAAGCTTCAGTAGCGGCGGCCGTGCCTGCGCTGCGCGCCGCTCGAGCTTGAGAACCGTGTAGCGCCCGGCGATGACGTTGTGCAGTGTCTCCAGCGCCGGAGTCGCCGATCCCAGGAGCACCGGCACCCCGGCCTGCTGGGCGCGCACCACGGCCAGATCGCGCGCCGAGTAGCGAAAGCCGCCCTCGTGCTGCTTGTAGGAGGCATCGTGCTCCTCGTCCACCACGATCAGCCCGAGATCGGGCACCGGGGCGAATACGGCCGAGCGCGTGCCGACGAGGATGCGCGCCTCGCCGCTGTAGGCCACGCGCCAGGCAGCCAGGCGCTCCTGATCGGTGAGCCCAGAATGCAGCACCGCGATCGGCGCCTCGAAGCGTGCGCGAAAGCGCGCGAGCAGCTGCGGCGTAAGTCCGATCTCGGGCACCAGCACCACGGCACGGCGGCCGGCGCGCAACACACGCTCCACCAGGTGCAGGTAGACCTCGGTCTTGCCGCTGCCCGTGATCCCGTGCAGCACGAAGGCGCCGAAGCTGCCGAGGCAGGCGGCGACCGCCTCGACCGCCGCGCTCTGCTCGGCAGATAGCGTGGGCCCCCCGCCGCGCACACCCTCGAGCGCCGGCTGCGCGGTGAGGGGCACCTCGGTGCTCGCGATCCAGCCGCGCGCCAGGAGCGCGCGGGCCGCCTCGCGCCAAGGGCCGGCGCGTGCATCGAGCACCGCCGCCGTGGCGCCGCCGTGTTCCATAAGCAGCTGCAGGAGGGCCCGCTGCCGGGGCGCGCGGCGCGGCTCACCGAGCTTGCCCGCCCCCGCCCCTGCGTCGGTAACGTTCCAGCGCTCTTCGCTGGCAATGGCCGGCGCACCGAGCCTGAGGGCCTTGGGCAGAGCGCTTGCCAGCACCTCCCCGAGCGGATGGTGGTAGTACTGCGCAGCCCACTGCATGAGTGCGAGCAGCCGCCCATCGAGCAGGGGGCCGGCGTCGAGCACCTCCAGGATGGGCTTCAGGCGTGCGGCGGGAACCTCTGAAGTATCCGCCACTTGCACGACCACGCCGACCAGTCGGCGTCGCCCGAAGGGCACCCGGACACGGTATCCCAGCCCCGGGGATGCTGCAGCCCCCGGCAGGTAATCGAACAGTCGCCGCACGGGGGTGTCGAGCGCCACCCGGAAGATCGTGGACACGGGCTTATGTGCAAGTTAATTCAGAGACTTGTGCCGCATTTGCCTCGTCAACAGCCCACGACTGCGCGCGTTATACAGGCCATGTCCGAGTTTGCTACGCTCGCCTCGCCTTATAGCATGCCGGCCGCATTACACGGCGACGTGAACGTGACGGACCTTGAAGCCCAGAGTCGCTCACGTGCGCTGAACCAGTTCCTGGCCGGCGTCGAGCTGAAGGCATTCAGGATCGCTCAGGCGGCACTGCGGCACGAGGACGACGCACTCGATGCGGTTCAGGACGCGATGCTGCAGCTCGCGCGCGCGTACGCCGACCGGCCCGCGGAGGAGTGGAAGCCGCTCTTTTACCGCATCCTCGAGAATCGCATCCGTGACATGCAGCGCCGGCGCACGGTGCGCGGGCGCGTGCTCGCCTGGCTCCCCTCACGCGGGGAGGACGAGGACGAGGAGCCGGATCCGATTTCGCAGGCGCCGAGCAATGAGCCCCAGCCGCTGAAGCGCCTGGAGCTCGATGAGGCGATGACTGCCCTGGAGAAGGCCCTCGGCGAGCTGCCGCGGCGGCAGCAGCAGGCGTTCATGCTGCGCACGCTTGAGGGCCTGGATGTGGCCGGGACCGCCGCCGCGATGGGCTGCTCGGAAGGCAGCGTCAAGACACATTATTTCCGCGCAGTGCAGGCACTGCGCGCGCAACTCGGGGAATTTTACGTATGAACCGGCCGA
>Ga0302326_10001682_pt1 | contig 55645 bp, 50 predicted proteins | sample Palsa_T0_3_FD_202264 | JGI IMG/M metagenome (GOLD analysis project Ga0302326, IMG submission 202264) | Peat permafrost microbial communities from Stordalen Mire near Abisko, Sweden - Palsa_T0_3 | ecosystem: Environmental > Terrestrial > Soil > Palsa > Peat permafrost | place: Sweden: Abisko...
CGCGTTTCCGAGCAAACGTCTGAGCGAATCCGGGTCGCCACGCCGAGATCCCTCATGCCGCTCCGCTGACTGTCAGCCACCCTGACGTCTACGGTGTCGTAGCGGCGGGCCGCTATTGTTTTGCGCGCCCCCACTGGCGCGTCTTTGCCAAGTCCAGAAATTCCCTGGAATTGGATACGTCCTCGATACCCGCGTCCGTTGGAATTCCGGCACTCGCCAGGAGTTCGCGCCCACCCGCGTCCGCCCCGATGGCCTTGAGGTGCCGGAACGCGTCACGGATGAATTCGAGCGCCGCGGGATCGTCGGACAGAGTCACGGCGGCTTCATCTGACAGAACCAATGCAATCGCATCGAAAAGCACGGAAGGCGTTCCGGCCAGTTGTCCGTCGACCTCCGTGCTTTTACCGTCCGACAGACGCACGCCACTGATCGTTGGCGCGACCACCTTGAGCGTGGCTCCGGCAGCGGTTACAGCTTTTCGCAGAGCGGCAATGCTCCGGGAGTCCGAGCCATCCGCGATCAGCAGGCCTATGGCACGTCCTTCCAGGGTGTCTTTCATCTTGCCGATAATCTGTAAGGCCGGGGAGCGCGACAGGCGCCTGACGGGCACCGCCGGCTCCGCCGCATCGGGTAACGCCATTCCCAGGCCTTCGGCGACCCGCGTTCCGAGGGAGTTGTCGATTACCCTGAGGTGGCCCAGCATCGCGACGCGCACGTGGGGGTGTTCGACCTTGGACAGCTCAAAAACGAGTGCGTCGCTAATATGCATCTGTTCGACCTCGCTCTGGCTGGCAAAAAACATGCGCGCCTGACTGTAATGGTCCGCGAAGCTCTCAGGACGAATGCGTCCCTTCTCGCCACGCTCCGTCACTGGGGCGGAGTGGAAGCCTTGGCGGTTCTCGCGCGCATAGTGCGGGGCCAGGGAGTTCGGCTCGTACGCAACCCTTCCCGTGGGTCGCGCCATCTGCATGTGTCCGTCGCGCTGCTGATTCGCGAAGGGGCATTTCGGTGCATTGACCGGCAGCTGATGGAAGTTCGGCGATCCAAGGCGCGAGAGTTGTGTATCCAGATAGGAGAACAATCGACCCTGCAGGAGGGGATCGTTGGAGAAATCAATTCCGGGCACAACGTGGGACGGACAGAACGCCACCTGCTCGGTGTCGGCAAAGAAATTGTCCGGCCAGCGATCCAAGACCATGCGGCCAATAACCTGCAGCGGCACCAGCTCCTCGGGTATTAACTTCGTGGCATCCAGGTGATCGAAGGGAAAGCGGGCAGCCTCCTGCTCGCTGAAAAGTTGTACGGCGAGCTGCCATTCGGGAAAGTTGCCGGTCGCAACGGCCTCGAACAGCTCGCGCCGATGGAAATCGGGATCCGCGCCCGCAATCTTCACCGCCTCATCCCAGAGCGTGGACTGAAGGCCAAGTTTCGGTCGCCAGTGGAATTTCACGAAAGTGGACTCCCGCCGAGCGTTGAGCAGCCGGAAGGAGTGCACGCCAAAACCTTCGATCATCCGCAGCGATCGTGGAAGCGTTCGGTCTGACATGATCCACATGACCATGTGCATCGATTCCGGGGTGAGGGATATGTAGTCCCAGAAGGTGTCGTGGGCGGTCGCCGCTTGCGGAAAACCTCGGTCCGGCTCCATCTTCACGGCGTGGATCAAATCCGGAAACTTGATCGCGTCCTGTATGAAAAAGACCGGGATGTTGTTACCGACCAGATCCCAGTTGCCTTCCTTCGTATAAAACTTGACCGCGAAGCCGCGCACGTCCCGGGGCGTGTCAGCGGAACCGGCGCCGCCTGCGACGGTTGAGAAGCGTGTGAATAATTCGGTCCGCTCGCCAACTTCCGTGAGAACTCTCGCCGTGGTGTAACGCGTTAGAGACCGCGTGAGCTCGAAATACCCGTGAGCGGCGCTGCCGCGTGCATGCACGATCCGCTCGGGGATTCGCTCATGATCGAAGTGCGTAATCTTCTCGCGAAGAATGAAGTCCTCGACGAGTACGGCTCCGGATGGGTTGGCTTTCAGCGAGTTCTGATTATCGGAAATCGGCACGCCCTGGTTCGTGGTCAGTGACGGCTCGCCGTTCCTTGCTTGCTGATGCAGTTCGCCGCCGTTGCCGAGGACACCCTTGGCGGTACGTGACTTACCGCGCTCGCGGTTCAAACTTGGAGGAATTCGCTTTTTGGTCATGGGTCGTTTCTCGCACGCGCCGATGGTGACGCAAGGTCCGCCCACTATTTCGCAGCTCGGCGACGATTGATGTAGGTGCAGGCGCCCGAACGGCAATCCTGCTTCGCGCGCGAGCTAAACCTGAGGCGTGCGATTCGCCGGAAAATGCGACCCTTCGGAGTGAGCGACGTGCGGCAGCAACCGGACGGGCGCTGCGTTGCAAGCACAGTCAGGCCGTTTGCGAGAGAAGGAAGGGTCTGTGGGAGCCGGTCAATTAATGTGAATCGGTCAGCCGCCAAGTCGACGACGCAGCCAGCGTCCCGCGCGGTCAGTTGCAACTGACGTTCGAACAGGTGTTCGCCGGGTTTGCGCCGGCGCCTGCCGTAGCTACCGTAACCCCCCGATCCCCCTTTATCACGGGAGCTATGCATGAGAACTCACAGCGTTTTCTTGGGACTGGTGGCAGTAGCGGCCGCGACGGCGGCGATGGCGCAAACGACCCCGTCGAGCAGCGCATCGTCCTCGACGCCCTCTTCGAGCAGCAGCACGGCTCCGAATCCGTCCTCCTCACGAGTGCCCACCAACGGCGGTGCAGATCAGTCAGCGGGTGCAAAGGAGCAGCAGTCGCAGAAGCAACCGTGCACCGGCAACGATCACTCGAACGTCAACTGCAAGCAGAAACAAGGAAGCGACTCGAACAACCCGGGCACGAATCCGAAGCATTGAACCAGTGTCGGGCTTCTGCGGTAGGGCCCCTGTAGTCCGCTTAGCCCACTTGCCTCGCCGCCGCGACACACACTCGGTTGCGGCCGGAGCGTTTGGCCTCATACAACGCGCCGTCAGCGCGCTCCAGTGCTGTCTCAAGGGAATCGCCCGGAGCGGCGATTGCCACGCCGGCTGAAACGGTGATTGCCCCTACCAGCTTGCCCGCCGTTGGGGTGCGGATCTGGCCGTGCGCTATTGCGACGCGGATCTGCTCTGCCACCGCGAGTGCGCCAGCGGGTGTTGCATGCAGGAGTAACACCGCGAACTCCTCGCCGCCGAAGCGCGCCACGATGTCCCGTCCCTTGATGTTTGCCTGCAGCACCTGAGCCACGGCGCGCAGGACCTTGTCACCGAGCAGGTGGCCATAGGTGTCATTTACCTGCTTGAAATGATCGATGTCGATGACGAGCAAGGCGGCACCATCGAGCCCATCGCTCGCGTCGGCCATGAGCTGCGCTACGGCCCGCTCGAAGGCGCGCCGGTTCTTGAGGCCGGTGAGCGGATCGAGCAGAGCCTCGGATTGAGCCCGTTCGAGCGCATTTCGCAGCTCCCCGACCTCCTGCGCACGCGAGTCAAGCTTCTCAACGACGGCCTGGGTGATCACCTGCATGCGCTGGCTCTCCGAGAGCAGCTCCGAGACGACCGAATGCACGCTCTCCAGGCTCACGCCAGACTTAAGACGATGCTGGGTCTGCTCGAGCGAGCGCTCGAACTGCCCGGTGTGATCGCTGGCCTGCGCGGTGATCTGAAAGGCCTCCTCGAGCAGACCTCGAAGCCGCTGCTGCAAGTGATCGAGCGTCTGCATGTCCCGGGCAATGACGTGGCGGGCATAGAGGTCGTAGGTCTCATCGTCGGTGAGCGGCAGATTGGCTTCCAGTCGCGGGGCTAGCACTTCGCTGAGTGACGGGTTGACCCCGGCAACGTGCTCATACCACAGCGTGAAGCTCACCGGATGAAAGGCCGCCTGCTGCCGGGCCATGAGCGGCAGCGTCAGGCGCAGTAGCTCGGCACTCGTGTCACGCGAATCGTCATAGCGCATGGGTTCGGCTCCGCTGGACAGCTTTCGGACTCTTCTCAACAGACCGCCCGGCCGCGCGCCTCGCCGATTGCGGCAAGCGTGCCGCGATCAGCTGCATCGCATTCGGGTCAAAATGTGATGCTAGGCCTTCCGGGAAGCAATTTCCTCACCGGGCGAGGACTACCCTCGATCCTCGCGTCGCGCCCCGTACCAGATCTCGAGCCCGCTGCGGCGCCGCATGGATTTGCGCCCGCCCCACGCAAGTCGCAGCAGGCTGCCGAGTACTTCCCGGAAGGAGTGGGTACGCAGCTTGCGTCCCGAGGTCAGGACGTGTTCCGCAAGGATCACGAAGCGGCCGTGTTGGCGCAGGGCCCGGCTCAGTACAACTTCTTCGGCGGCGAACAGCGTCTCATCAAACCCGCCGACTGCATCGAATGCCGCGTGGGTGCAGAAGACGAAACATCCGGCCGCGAGCCCTAAGCCGCGGTAAACCGGCACTGCTGCGGCGATCAGGATCCGCGCATACCGCGGCAGGGGGCCTTCGAAGCGGATGTCGCAGCCTCCGCCCACCGCGTCAGCGCGCAGCGCGGCCACCGCTGCCCGTACCACCTCCTCGGTGACGAGTGTGTCGGCATCGACGAAGATGAGCCACGCTCCCCGGGCTGCGCGGGCACCGGCGTTGCGCGTCGCGGCGATCTGCCGGCAGTTCACCTGCAGTACCCGGGCGCCGCCAGCCGCGGCGGCAGCGGCGGTGGCATCCGTTGAGGCATCATCCACCACGATGAGCTCGCAGGATTCGTGGAGGCCGGCGATGGCCTTCGATATGGCCTGCAGCGTGCGCCCGACCGTACGTTCTTCATTGAAGGCCGGGACGATGAAGGAGATATCGATCATCCGCGCAGACGAACTCAATCAAATCTCCGGCGGGGCGGCGATTTCATTCGGAAATGATAATGCCGGCTCGGGCGTCACGTTACAATCAAGTGCGCGGCTTGATGAGAAAAACACCGAGCTTGCCGGGCGGCGGTAAACCCGGCGCTCGGTGGCGATGCCCGCATCCTGACTCGTGTATCGTGCAACCTCACTCGCATCAAAAGTGCTGGATCTTGCGAAGCTTGTGGCTGGCACGCCTGCTGCTCGGTGCGGCAGCCGTTGCCGCGACCGGCGCGTGGGCCGCCGACACGGCGCCCCTGCCTGCTAGCGCGCCAGCAGATTGTCCCAGGTGTGCGGAATGGACCGCGAGCCAGAAGCCCTTCCGGGTGTACGGCAATACTTACTACGTAGGCACGCGCGCCCTAAGCTCGATCCTGATAACTTCCGACGCCGGGCACGTCCTGATCGACGCCGCGGTGGCGGAAGCGGTTCCGCAGCTGGTCGCGAACATCCGGGCCCTGGGGTTCAGGGTCGAGGACATCCGGCTCATTCTCAATTCGCACGACCACTTCGATCACGCCGGTGGGCTGGCCGCCATTCAACGGCTGAGCTCCGCGGAGGTCGCCGCGAGCGCACCGAGCGCGCGCGTGCTGATGCAAGGCCACTCCGACCCGGATGATCCTCAGTATGGAAGCCTGCCCCGCGGTCCGGAGCCACTCGCGCACGTCAGGGTCATCCGCGATGGCGAGACCGTCACGGTGGGTTCCCTGCGGCTGACCGCACACTTCACGCCCGGACACACGCCCGGCGGCACCAGCTGGACCTGGTCCTCCTGCGAGTCAGGGCGCTGCCTGCACATGGTTTACGCCGACAGCCTGAGTGCGATATCGGCTCCGGGCTTCAGGTTTTCCGGCAGCGCGACTTACCCCTCCGCGCTGCGGGATTTCGAGAAGAGCTTCGGCGTCCTCGCAGCGCTACCGTGCGACATTCTCCTCACGCCGCATCCGGAGGTCTCGGACACCCTGGCGCGGCTCAAGCAGCGCGAGGGCGGTGCGGCTCCGGATGCCTTCGTCGACCCCGGAGCCTGCCGCAGGTACGCCCTTGAGGCGCGCATCGATCTGCAAAAGCGCATCGCGCAGGAACAACCCTCGCGCTGAGGTGGCTGGCTTCGCCAAGGCGGCGCGGGCACAATGATTGAGTTGATTTTTTGCCCGGCGGCGCTGCTAGCCGCCCACGGTCGAGACAAGATTCCGGGGAATCGCCCATGACGCCCTTATCACGAGCTCTGCGAATCGGCGCACTCCTGGGCGCCGCCGCGGCAAGCCTGTGTGCGCTGCGCTACGCCGAGGCCTGCACGCGGATCCTGTGGAACAACAACAAGGTTGCCGTGGTGGTGTCGCGCACCATGGACTGGCCCGAGTCCACCGAGCCGGTGCTCACGATCTTCCCGCGTGGCGTCAAGCACGATGGGGGCCTTGCCGCAGGGGCGGTGCTGGTGCCGGTGAATCCGGCCAGGTGGACTTCCCGGTACGGCAACATCGTAACTACGGTGTACGGGATCGGCGCGGCCGACGGACTCAATGAGCGCGGCCTCGCTGCCCATCTGCTCTTTCTTACCGCCACGGATTTCGGACCCCGCGACAGCACCAGGGCCGGCCTGCAGGCAGGCCTGTGGGCCCAGTACGTGCTCGATAATGCGGCCACCGTCACCGAGGCGCTGTCGATGCTCGAGAAGGTCCAGCTCGTGATGGTCGAGGCGCGCGGCCGCCAGGCCACCGTGCATCTGGCGCTGGAGGATGCCGGCGGTGACTCGGCGATCATCGAAATCATCCATGGTAAGAGCGTGATTCATCACGGCGAGCAATATCGCGTGATGACCAACGATCCGGTCTATGACCAGCAGCTCGCCTTGCTCGCGAAGCAGGACTACAGCAACCCGAGCAGCACCCTGGCGATTCCCGGTAACGTCAATCCGGTCGATCGTTTCCAACGTGCCAGCTACTATGCGGCGCTGTTGCCTGAACCGAAGAACGAGCGCGAAGCGGTCGCCAGCGTGCTGGCCATCGCGCGTAATGTCTCGGTGCCTTTCGGCGCCCCCTATAAGGACTTCGGCATCTACAACACCGAGTACCGCACCGTCTCTGACCTGACGAACAAGAACTACTATTTCGAACTCACCACGAGTCCCAATGTGGTCTGGGTGGACCTGGGGCGCGAGAACCTGGCCGCCGGGGCCCCGGTCATGGTGCTTAACCCGGACAATGTCGCGCTCTCGGGCAACGTCACGGCGAGTTTTCACGCCGGTAAGGCACCGTTCTAGACTGGCCAGCACTGAGTGCATGCCTGTTGCAGGAACCCTGCCATGCCCCACCAACTGTGGATTCACGTGCTGCTGCTGACACTGGCAGCGGGCGCGCATCTTGCGGTCGCTCAGTCGCGGCCGACCGTCGTCGAGCTCTTCACCTCGCAGGGGTGTAGTTCCTGCCCGCCCGCAGACACCTATCTTGGCAGGCTCAGCGAGCGTCGGGACGTGCTGGCGCTGGCCTTCCATGTCGACTACTGGAACTCGCCCCAATGGCGTGACCGCTTTTCACTGCCCGTGTCGACCGCGCGCCAAGACCGCTACGTGCGCAACCTCGGCAAGTCCGCCGAGTACACCCCGCAGTTCATTGTTGACGGGCGCACCGAGCTGCTCGGGGCGCGCGCTGCACTGAGCGAGCAGGCGCTGGCCGAGCCGAAGCCCGGCGTCGCACTGTCGCTTGCCGAGGAGAGCGGCGTGCTCCGCATCGATGTCGGCGCCGCGCCCGGCCACAGTAGTGCGTGCGAGGTCATCCTCGTGAGCTATCTGCGGCACGCGAGCTCAGCCGTCGCGGGGGGCGAGAACAGCGGCCGCATGCTTGAGGATTTCAACGTCGTGCGTTCCCTGCGCGTGTTGGGAAGCTGGCGCGGGCAGGCCGGGCACTTCGACGTGCCGGTGGGCTCACTCCCCGCGGATGCCACGGCGGTGGCGGTGCTCCTGCAGGCCACCGGGCAGGGCCCGATCCTGGGCGCAGCCAGCCATCCGCTCGGCAGGGTCGCGCAGTAAGAGAGAGCGCCGGCGCTGCGGCTTCCGTGCCCGGGTTTGAGGCTAGCTGGTGCCGGTGGCCCGCGCAGTCCGCACGGGCAGTTTCCAGTCGGGGCGGATGAAATGGCAGGTATAGCCGTCCGGGAAGCGCTCCAGATAATCCTGGTGCTCAGGCTCCGCCTCCCAGAAATCCCCGGCCGGGGCGAGCTCGGTCACAACCTTCCCCGGCCACAGCCCCGAGGCCTCGACGTCCGCGATGGTGTCCTCGGCGACGCGCTTCTGCTCGGGGCTCGTGTAGAAGATCGCCGAGCGGTAGCTCAGGCCACGATCGTTCCCCTGGCGGTTGCGGGTGGTGGGATCGTGGATCTGGAAGAAGAACTCGAGCAGCCGTCGGTAGCTGATCACTTTCGGGTCGAAAGTGATCTCGATCGCCTCCGCGTGGCTGCCGTGGTTGCGGTAGGTGGCATTGGGCACGTCGCCGCCCGAATATCCCACGCGCGTCGAGATTACCCCGTCGTAGCGGCGCAGCAGGTCCTGCATGCCCCAGAAGCAGCCGCCGGCGAGGATCGCGCGTTCAGTCGCAGAAGCCATTGGTTCACTCCTTACTCAGGCGGGTCGGTCAGCGCCCGGCGACGCGCGACTTCTGTTCCTCGAGCGTATCGCGTGCTTCCGGGTAGGCCTCGAGGCGCTCGATCGGGATCGGGGCCCCGCTTGCCTCGGAGACGCCGTAGGTCCCGGCGTCGATTTTCTGCAGTGCGCGCTCGATGTCCGTCAGCCGTGTGTCGGCGAAGGCCGCAAGGTTGCCCTCGAGCTCGAGCGCCGTAAGTCGCTGCGCGTCATCCTCCGCCTCGTGGGCCTGCACCTGCACTTCGGCGTTGACGCCGGCTTCCTCGCGCGTCTCGCCCTGCTGCGTGCTCAGGATCTGCGCGCGCAGCGCTTGCAGCTTCTTTTTCTGCTTCTCAAGAAAGGCCTCATCGAGGCGCGCCTGCTTCACGTCGGGGATCCTTACGGCAAACTGCGGGGGAACCGATGTTACACCGCGCGCCGGCCGTTAACCGAGTTGTGCCGGCGCGCGAGGCGTCACCGCGCGGTCATCCTGCGGAAGCCTCCGGCAGGTAAGCTACGGATCCGCCTCGGATATACTGGGGACGGCAGGAGCGCGTCCGCCAAAAGCCGCGCGCCGCCAGGCTGGCCGGATCACAGTGTCTTATGCGTCTAAGGACTGTCGTGTGCTTAAGGCCAAGCTTTGTGCCACACAAGGGCGTGTGATCGCGGCGGACGGAGGGTCGTTAATGCCGGCACGGGCTTTATGCTGAATCGCGCGCTGCGCGGTTCCGCGCAACTGGCACGGGAGGTGCGGTGAGTGCGCGCCGCCCTTCCGCCGGGGTGCTCGCTTACCTGACGATTTATGTGGGCGTGCCGTTCCTCGGTCTCATGTGCCTGGCGTGGACGGTAATCGCGCTGCCGGCGCGCATGCTGCTGCCCGGCCGCCGCGGCACCGCTCTGGGCCGGGCGGGCATCAGCCTCGGTTTCCGGCTATACGTGCACCTGCTGCGCTTCTTCGGCGCCTACCACTTCGACACGCGCGCGCTCGAGGCACTCGCGCAGGAGCGCGGCGTCATCATCGCGCCCAACCATCCGGGCCTCATCGATGCCGTGGTAATCCTGGCCCATCATCCGAACATGGCCTGCATCATGAAGACCGCCCTGATGCGCAACATCTTTCTCGGGGCGGGTGCGCGGCTCGCAGGCTTCATCGGTAACACCCCGCCGCGGCGCATGATCGGGGATGCGGTTGAGGCGGTGCGTAACGGCGCCGGCTTGCTGCTCTTTCCTGAGGGCACCCGTTCGCGCAGCGACCCCGTCAACGAGTTCCAGCTCACGGTTGGCGCCATCGCCAAGCATGCGCGCGCTCCGGTGCTCACCGTGCTGATCGACTGCGATTCGGCCTACCTGAGCAAGGGCTGGCCGCTCTTCCGGGTGCCGGCGCTGCCGATCACCTACCGCGCGCGACTGGGACGGCGCTTCGCGCCCCCGACCGATGTGCGCGAATTCACCGCCGAGCTCGAGGATTACTTCCGCGCCGAATTGCGCGACTCGCCCCTTAGCGGCTGGCTGCCCCACGCGGGCGCCCCCGTGCCGGAGCCGGCGGCTCGCCCCGGCGCCTCCCGGGCGCCGCGCGACGCGGCCGTCGACACGACGCGCGCCTCGGGCGCGGGCTACCCGCAGGGGTAGTCGCCGCCGCCTTGCGCAGGCGCACATCCCGGCTCCCGGGACGGGATGCAGGTCGCAGATATTCAATGACTTAAGAGCCGCGGGGTGGACCGTTCCGGCCTCTGGGGCATCCTTTGCGTGCGGCATGCACGGTCCTGGGGATTCCGGCGTGACTCCGCTCACGGCTGAGGGCCCGCCCGGCACCGCAGAATGGCCTCTGGATCACAGGTAATTCCGGGTACGGCCCGCACGTCATGAGCATGACCCAATTGATCATCGCCAGCGCCCTGGGCTTCGTCGCCGCCCAGGTGGGACTCTATGGCGCGAAAAGCCTCGCCGACTGGCTGCAGCGTGACGGCGCGCGCGCCCGGATCGGCGCCATGATCCCTTCGTCCGCGCACGGCTTCATCGGCGGCTTCATCAAGTACGCGGCCCCGGTCGGGGCGAGCGTGGCGCTCGTGACCCTCGGCGCCTGGGCGGTAGGAGATTACCTCTCGGCGCGCGCGGCCCGCAGCGCGCTGGCCTCAGGAGGGCTCGACACGGCAACCGCAGCGGCGGTTGCCGATGGCACCAGCCCCACGGATGACGCAGGCGGCGGTGCGCCCGCACCCGCGACCGAGGCGAGTGCGGCGAGCACACCGGTGAGTACGGTCGATCCGTACGCGGATGAGGACTACAAGGTCCGCCACAAGAAGCGCCACAGCGGTGCCAACGCGAACCTCGAGGAAACCCTGTTGCAGCGGTCCGAGACCAAGGCACGCACGGAGCTTCTGCGGGACATCCAGCAGCACGTCGCGCGCTCGCAGTACGACTGCGAGGCCGCCGATCGCGCGGAGCACTACTTCAAGGCCGGTCTGGATGTGTGGGGCTTTGCCTCGTGGCAGGCCAAGTACTTCCCGACCGACAGCTATCAGGGCGCAACGTTGCCGCAGTGCCACGACATCAAGAACGTGATTGATCCGGCCGCGCTCAATCTGCAATCAACCCTCGCCCAGCAGAAGCATCCTTGAACGCGGGCGTCCCGTCGCGCGGCTGAAGCGCGCCCTGCCGGCGCACTATGACCCGATGTAGTACTGCTGCAGGCCCTGCTCGCCGCCGCGCTGTGCCACCCGCAGCGCCTCTTGCCCGACGCTCCTCACCAGGCCGCGCCTGATCGCCTCGAGGAAGGCAATCCCGCTTCCCGAGGGCAGGAGCACCTCGTGGCCATAGAGCGCTAGCGCATGCGTGGCGAAGCCCTCGCCCTCGCGCTCGGGTCGCCCGCCGGGGTCTTCGTTCACCTGAGGTACGTCCTGGCTGTTGATGGCGGCGAGCGTGCGCAGGGCCCGACCGGGCTCCACCTCACGCTGCAGGATGACCGGGCCCCCCATCATGGTCGGCTCGAGCGGAATCAGATGCCGGAAGAGCGGATAGTGGAGGCGCCCGGTCGTGGCGCCGAAGTCCGCATAGAACCCCTCCCGGACCAGCAGCCGCCGTTCGGGCACCGCCGGCCCGTCATGCCCGGCGCCCGGGCGCACCGCGGGCGCCCCGGCAAACCCTGCCACCAGGATCGTCTCCGCCGCAGCCGGCGGCGGACCGAGGTCGATGGGCAGTACGCTCACCGGCAGCGCCTCGGGGAGGCCAACGAAGACGAGCGCCGTGTCGCGCTGGCTGATGCTCGCCGAGATCACCGCAGCGGCGAGCCGGCAGAGGAGCTCGCCGTTGCGTTCCGCGACGGTGACCGCACAGCGCAGGTTCTGCAGCGCCTCGACGCGGTAGCGGCGATCGAGGCCGGAGCCGCTGGCAGGGGCGGGCGCGCCAAGACCCGCGCCCTCGAACAACGACGCGGCGGTCGCCGTGACGAGCCAGCGGCCCTCGATGATGCCGATGACGGTCCCCGAGCCGAGCAGCCGGTACGCGTTGCGCGCCGCATCGAGCGCAAGGTAGCGCACGACCGCGGGGATGTCGCCGGCGAGAGTATTGGGAAGCGCGCGCCAGCCCTGGCCGCGCTTGATGCCTGAAAGACTCATGAGGCTAGCGTTCGATGATCAGGAGCGTTGAGGTGGCCGAGGCATAGAGCTTACCGGCCGCATCGGTGAGCGTGGCTTCCGAGAATGCCACGCGCCGCCCGAGCGAGATCACGCGCCCGACGGCGCGCACCGGCCCGGTCGCGGTGGTCATTGCCTTGTGGAAGGCGACTTTCAGCTCGAGCGTCGTGTAGGTCTGCGTGCCGGTGAGGCTGGCATGCACGGCGCAGCCGCAGGCGGAGTCGAGCAACGTTGCCGCGTAGCCTCCGTGCACCATGCCGATGGGGTTATACGCATGTTCGCCCGGGGTGCCCTCGAACACCGCGTGGCCGCGATCGACCTCCAGCAGTGTGAAATCCAGCGACACCGCGATCCCCGGCCGCCGCCCGGCCGCGATCATCTGGCGCAGCTGCTCAAGGCCTGAAGGCCCCGGGGCGATGCCGTCCTTACTGGGTTCCATGAAAATCTCCCTTCAGTGCGACGGCAGGAGCTTCTCGGCTTCGCGGAACAGCGCCGGGTCCACTGCGGCTGCGCAAGCCGCGGCGTTCTCGTCGACCTGTTCGGGGCGCGAGGCGCCGACGATAGCCGCGGCCACGTTCTTCTGGCGCAGCACCCAGGCGAGGGCGAACTGCGAGAGACTTAGGTGCGCCTCGTCCGCCAGGCGCTTCACCGCCTGCACCGCTTGGAGTGTCGCGGGCGTGAACCAGGCGGGATTCAGGAACGCCCCCATCGCACGATCCGCGGCGCGGCTGTCGGCCGGCAGCGGCGCATTGGGCAGGTACTTGCCGGTGAGCACGCCCTGGGCGAGCGGCGACCACACGACCTGGGAGATGCCGTTTTTTTCGCACAGCGTCAGCAGCCCTTGTTCGGGCTCGCGGTGCAGGAGCGAGTACTGCGGCTGGCTCGAGACAAAGCGCGCCACTTCAGGCAGCGCGAGCGCGGCCTCGATGCGCTCGAGCGGCCACTCGGAAAATCCCAGGTAGCGCACCTTGCCCGACTGTACCGCCGCGGTGAGGGCCGCCAGGGTTTCTTCCAGCGGCGTGTCGAAGTCGTAGCGGTGGCACTGGTAGAGGTCGACGTAGTCCACTTTGAGCCGCCGCAGCGAGGCTTCCAGCTGCTTGGCGATCTGCGCCCGCGAAAGTCCGCGGTCCTCCTGGCTCATCGGAAAAAAGAGCTTGGTGGCCAGCACGTAGCGCTCGCGTGGAATGCCTGCGAGTGCCTCGCCGAGCACGGTCTCGGCGGCGCCGCGTCCGTAGACGTTGGCGGTGTCGAGGAAGTTGATGCCGCGCTCGAGTGCGCGATGCACGCAGGCGATAGCCCCGGCGCGTCGCTGCGGATCGGTGAAAGTCAGCCACGAGCCAAAGCCGATCTCCGAGACCTCAAGGTCGCTATTTCCCAGCCTGCGGTATTTCATCGAACTCCCCAAACCGTAACGCCCCGGGGCCGCACAACCATGCTAGCCCAATCCGCAGGCCCCCGAACCTCAGCCAAAGGGGGAGTGCTTTCCTGACTGACTGCGCTGCCCGCCGGCACGGCAGCCGCACAGTCTGCAGGCCCTTTATTGCATCGCGAGAACGCCAGCGTGTTGGTGTTGCCAACACCCACGCTCGCCGCTGCACGGTGCTTCTGACCCGACGGCGCCGCCGGCGCGCTAATGCCTGCGCGGGCAGTTCGATGAATGGGCGCTGAACGAAAGGGTCCAGCAGCCCGGGAGTCGCGCGCTTGTAGCTGCAATCCTACACAGTCACAGCATCGTCCCCGACCGATGCGCGGTCTTGGCCGTGGGACCCTACTCGAATACTTAGATAGCTCTGTAACGGAGCCAAGGAGATGGAAGTGAAGGCACGCACGGCGGGACGATTTTTGGGTGTGGCACTGGCGCTGTGCGCGGTGACGACGTGGGCGGGTTCGTACCCGGACACGATCACGCTGTTCAAGAACGCAGGCGAGAGCGCCTCCTTCTTCAACAACTCTTACGGTTACGCGGTGTTCCCGACGATCGGCAAGGGCGGACTGGTGGTCGGCGGTGCGCACGGCACCGGGCACGTCTACCAGCACGGCCACTACGTGGGCGATACCACCATGAACCAGGTGAGCGTCGGCTTCCAGGCCGGCGGCCAGGCGTACAGCCAGATCATCTTTTTCCAGAACAAGGATGCGTTTGACGCCTTCACCAATGGCAGCTTCGAGTTCGGTGCCGACGTCAACGCGGTCGCAATCACGGCCGCTGCGGGCGGCAGCGTCGGTACCACGGGCGCCAGCGGCAGTGCCAGTGGCGGCATGAAGGATGCCAAGACCGCCGGCTCCTACTACAAGGGCATGGCCGTGTTCACCATCGTGAAGGGCGGCGCCATGTATCAGGCGACGGTAGGCGGGCAGAAGTTCAGCTACAAGGCGAAGGCTGCCGCCTAAGCGAGCCCGAAAATAGCGCCCCTCAGGGCACGTTCGCACGCGAACGCGTCCTGAGGGGCCGTTTCGTTTCATGCACGCAGGTCTTTCCTGGGTGCTGAACACCTTGCGCGCTTTAAAATGGGCTCATGATTCTGCGGTGCCTTCTTTCCGTGGCGGGCTGCGCTCTGGCTCTGGCCTGCCTGCCGGCGCGCAGCGATCCGGCGCCGTTCGATCTGCCAGGGCCTACACTGCAACTGAAGGTCACGCGCGGCGGCGTGACGCTGCCCGCCGCCCGCGTGCCGAACCTCGCCGCCGGGGATCGCCTGTCGCTGAAGCCCGATCTGCCGAAGGAACAGTCGGAGCACTACCTGATGGTGGCCGCCTTCCTGCGCGGCGCCACCAATCCACCGCCCGCCGACTGGTTCGTGCGCTGCGACACCTGGGTGCCGAAGTGCGCCCAGCAGGGCCTGACGCTCACGGTGCCCAAGGAAGCCCAGCAACTGCTGGTGTTTCTCGCGCCCGAGACCGGCGGGGACTTCAAGACCCTCATGGACGCGGTGCGCGGGCGCCCCGGGGCGTTTGTGCGCACCTCGCAGGACTTGAACCAGGCGACGCTCGATCGCTCACGCCTCGAGAGCTACCTCGCCGCGATCCGCACGCTTGCCGATACCGAGCCGGCGCGCCTGAAGGAGGTCGCCCCGCTCCTCGCCCGCAGTCTTGCGATCAAGGTCGACGAGAAGTGCCTGGACAAGATGGCGACCGTGCAGGCCTCCTGCCTCACGCAGGGGCGCGAGACGCTGATCCTCAACGATGGGCACAGCGCCTCGCTCGCCCAGGCGCTGACCTCAGGACCGGCGAGCGATCTGGCGATGGATGCGAGCAACACCGCGCAGCTGAAGTACGGTTACTACGGGCCCTACATCGGTTCGCTCTTTGACATCGCGCGCCTGCTCGATTCGTTCCACACCGCTCACTACCAGTACATTCCGGCGCTTGCCCCCTCGAGCGAGGACCGGCTCAGCCTGCTGCTGAATGCCGCGCCGTCCTTTCACGACCCGAAGTCGGTGCTGGTGATGGCGCTGCCGGCGATCGAGCATGCGCAGCTGCCGCCGCTGCACGTGGTGGAACCCAAGGAGGTGCTGTGCGCGCGCAAGAGCCCGTTCGTGCTCCAGGTAGAAGGCGCGCCGCTCGTGTTTTCCACCGGCTTTGCGCACCAGATGGTCCTCAAAGTGCCGCTCACGGACGGTCGCACGCTCACGCTCCCGGCGAGGGCGGATGCCGAGCGCGGCGGCTTCGTGGTGGACGCGGGTGCTCTCGAGAACGTGGCCGCCGGCACCACCGGTCGCGCGACGCTTGCGGGTTTCTGGGGTTTCGATGCCTATCAGGGTCCGGACTTCGAGATCGCCGATGCGCAGGTCATGGCGTGGAGCCTCGTAGCGGGGGACGAGTCGGCGCTCATCGTGGGCCGCCAGGACACCGTGCACCTGCGTGCCCAGAGCACGCGCTGCGTCGAGAATGTGGTGCTGAAGGATGCGGCCGGACATGAGAGCCGGCCCGAGTGGCGTGCCGTGAAGGCCGATGAGCTTGAGATCAAACTGCCGTTGCAGGACTTCACTCCGGGAGAGCTGACGCTGCTCGTCCAACAGTATGGCCTGGCCGAGCGGCAGAGCGTCACGCTGCATGCCTATGCCGAGGCGAGTCGCCTCGAGAGCTTCAGTGTCCACGCCGGTGACAACGTCGGTGTCCTGCGCGGCAATCGCCTGGATGAGGTCGAGGTCCTCACGGTGCGCGACGCCGAGTTCACTCCGGAGGGGCTCACCACCACCGACGGCCACGACGAACTGACGATGGTGGCGGGGGCTGCGCATCCTGCCACGCACCTGAAACCAGGCGACGCGGGCAAGGCGCGCGTCGCGCTCAAGGACGGACGCGAACTCGACGTGCGCGTCAGCGTCGAGCCGCCGCGCCCGAATGCCACGCTCATCGACATGAACGCCCAGGCCTTCACCGCGCGCGGCGGCCTCGACATCCGCCTCGCCGGTCCCAATGAGCTGCCGCAGGATGCGCGCGTCACCTTTTCGCTGCGTGCCCAGGCCCCGGGACGCTTCAGTCGTCAGGAGCGGATCGAGATCGCGACCGCGGACGGCACGTCTGCGATCCTTGATGCCGCCTCGGGCGCTCTCACCTTCGAGAATGCGAGGGTCGCAGTGGCGAGCTTCGAGCCGGCGAGGGCGCTCGGTCTTTCCGCCTTCGGGCCGCTGCGCTACCGCCTCGTCAGCGGCGACGCCAACGGGGACTGGCACCCCCTGGCGACGCTCGTGCGCCTGCCGGTGCTCAAGAGTTTCGAGTGCCCGGATAATCCGGATGCGCCCTGTACCCTGAGCGGCACGAACCTCTTCCTGCTCGATAGCGTCGGTGCCGACGCGGAATTCAGCCGCGCGGTGCGCGTGCCGGATGGCTTTCCAGGACAGGCACTGCAGGTGCCGCGTCCCGCCGCCAGCCAGCTGTATCTGAGACTACGGGATGATCCGCAGCTGGTAAGCGTGGCGATCCTTGAGCCGCACCCCGGGCCCAAGTCCGAGGCGGCACGCGCACCCGGCGGCGGCTGAACTCAGCGGCGGGGATTTCAGAAGCCCCAGGTCGCCCAGTAGGGCGACTCGGGCTCGTCGTCTGCAAGATAGGGCTGGTGGGGCCGCCGGGGATACTCTCCCGGAAGCTCGCCGCGGTTGCCGACAGTAAATAGCAGCATCTCGGCACTTTCATCCAGCGAGCCGATGACCGGTGCTGATGAGGCCTGTGCCGGCTTGCCGCCTCGTCCTGAGGCGGCACTCGGCGCAATCGTACGCGCGCTGGGCATGAGTTCAGTCCGTTGCTTTCATGGTGGGTCGCTCCCACGGGTGCATGATCAGCGCAGCCGCGGGCGGCCAGCAGTAGGAACCGTGCCAGAGGCTGCGTAGGACAACGTAACCCTTCGGCTCACTCGCCGGGCCCGTCTTAGGCTAAGGTGCGGCTTGAGGTTCGAGGCAGGAGATACCGGTGCCCTCAGGCACGGCGGAAGTTCGCGCGCAGGTATCGCCCGATCGCTGGTATGTACTCGCGGTGCTCACGGGGGTCTATGCCCTCAATATCGCCGACCGCTTCTCCGTTTCGACACTGCTTGAGCCGATCCGCCAGGAGCTGAAGCTGAGCGATGGTGGCATCGGGGCGCTGACCGGTCCGGTGCTCGGCTTCTTCTACGTCACGGTCGGCCTCCCCATCGCCGCGCTCGCCGACCGCGCCAACCGCCGCAACATTCTTGTCTGCGCACTGGCAGCCTGGTCGTCCATGACGGTGGCCTTCGGACTTGCGCGTAATGTTCCCGCGCTCGTGCTGGCGCGCGTGGGCGTGGGCATCGGTGAGGCCGGGGGTACGCCGCCCTCAACCTCCATCCTCGCCGACAAGTTCCTGCCGGCCCAGCGCCCCATGGCGCTCACGGTCTACGCGCTCGGTGCCTGCCTTGGGGCGTGGCTCGGCTCCTGGCTGGCAGGCGCGGCGGCCGAGCGGGCTGGCTGGCGTGCGGCCTTCCTGGTGCTCGGCGCGCCCGGGCTCGCGCTGGCGCTGCTCGTGTGGGTCACCGTGCGCGAGCCCACGCGCGGGGCTCTGGATGTCCACGCCCGCGCGGAGCCGACGAGCTTTTCGGACACGCTGCGGTACCTGCGCCAGCAGCGCTCGGCCCTGCATATCCTGATCGGCGCCGCGGTGGCGACACTGTGGAGCTGGGGACTCATTTGTGGACGCCGGCGTTCCTGGAGCGCAGTCATCACCTCGGCGTCGGGGAAGCCGGGGCGCTGCTGGGCCCGATGCACCTGGTGGCAGGCACCGCGAGCACGCTCGTGGCCTTCTGGCTGGTCGGGCGCCCCGCCGCGGCCGATCCGCGCTACGTGGTGCGCCTGCTGGCCCTGGTGGTCGCGCTGTGCACCGTGCCCTCGTTCGTCGCCTATGCTGTGGGTTCAAGGAGCGCTGCGACCGTGGCGCTGTGGCTCTTTGTGCCGGGGGTGTATTTCTATATCGGGCCGATCCTGGGACTTTTGCAGAATGTCGTTCCCGCGAACATGCGCGCCACGGTATGCGCGCTGCTTCTGTTCCTCGCAAACATCGGCAATCTCGTGATCGCTCCGCAGCTGATCGGCTGGTTGAGCGACTGGTTCAGGAACTCCCACGGCGCCGGCGCCGAGTCGCTGCGCTGGGCGCTGCTGCTGCTGGCGCCTACCGGGTTGTGGGCCGCCTGGCACCTGTGGGCGGCCGGCCGCACCATTCGCGCGGACGTGGCACGCGCCAGCTGACGCACTTGCGGCGTAGCGAGCCGCCTTCACGCCCACCCGCACGCCGCAGCCGCGGCATCTCTCCTAGACTTGCACCATGGCTCTTTCTTCCATGCTGCCTGCGCCAGCGGCGCCGCAGCCGCGAACCGGTTGGTATCCGGGCGCGCCGGCGGGGCCGGCACCGCCGCTGCCAGGCACGGGCGAGAGCGCCGCGGCGCTCTGGAAAGTGATCCTGTGCGCTGGCGGGGCCTGCTGGCTCGCGCTCGCCCTGGTCGCAAGCCTGCCGCCGACGCCGCGGGCCGCACCATCACTGTGGGACTACGGCGCACAGCAGCTGTGCGTGTTCCTCGCGGCCGCGGCCGGCTACCGGATGACGCTGGCGCTGGGCTGGCCCGGGGAACTGCGGGCGCAAGCGCGCGTGGTGGCGTTGAGCCTCGTCATCGCACTCGCCGTGGCGCTGCTCGCGCCGAACCTCGCGGAGGCGCTCATCGCCCTGCTGCGCGAGCGCGCGCCGCAGCTCATGGCGCGCCTGGCGCAGGCATCCGATAGCGCGCACCTGATGAGGCTGGCGCAACGCTTCCTGCCGCCGTATTTGCTGGGCCTGTGTGCCAGCGCGCTGGCGCTCTCCGCACGCGACTCATCGCAAGCGCGGCGGCAGGCCGCCGCCCTCGAGGGCGAATGCGCCGGCGCCCAGATGCGGATGCTCTCGGCACAGCTGCAGCCGCACTTTCTCTTCAACGCCCTGCACGCAATCAGTGTGTTGGTGGATGACAGTCCGCGCCGCGCATCGGCCATGATCGCCCGACTCGGGGATTTTCTGCGCCACGCCCTCGAGAGCGGCCGCTGGCCGTGGACGGACCTCGCCAGCGAGCTGGCAGGCGTGGAGGCGTATCTGGCGGTTCAGCAGATGCGCTTCGCGGACGGCCTCACCGTTTCGGTGCAGGCAGAAGCGCAGGCCCTGGGCGCCTCGGTGCCGGCGCTCCTGCTGCAGCCCCTGGTGGAGAACGCCATCGAGCACGGCCGCAGTGCCGGGGCGCAGTGGTGCACGTGCGCATCGCCGCCTGCGTGGTCGGGGCGCGCCTGTGCATCGTGGTTGGCAACAGTCACTCGCGCCTGCGCACGGATCTGACGCCCGCAGACTTTGGCCATGGCCTCGGCAACGTGGAGCAGCGCCTGCGCGCCGCCTACGGCGAGGCGGCACGTCTGACGGTCGGCCCGGACGGCACGGGCGGTGCCGCGGCCTTCGTGGAGCTGCCGCGCCGCACGTTCTCACCGGCCCGCTCGGCCACTCGCGAACGCGTGTGAGCGTGCCGATCCCGACTCTGGTGGTGGACGATGAGCCGCTCGCCCTGAAGCGCATGCTCAAGCTGCTCGCCACGGACCCCGAGATCCGGGTCATGGGCGGCTGTGCCAGCGCGGCCGAGGCCATCGAGTGCGCCGCCGGCGGCGCACCGCAGCTGCTGCTGCTGGATATCCGCATGCCGAGGCTCGATGGCTTCGGGCTGATCACGCAGCTCGCGCAGCGCGGCGTGCACCCCTGCGTCATCTTCGTCACGGCCCACGCGGACCGGTCGATGGATGCCTTCGGCGTGGGGGCAATCGACTACCTGGTGAAGCCCTTCGACGATGAGCGCTTCGCGCGCGCCGTGGGTCGCGCCAAGGCGTTGCTCGCCTCAGGCCCCCCGGCGGCGCCGGCACCGGCAGCGCCCGCCGCCGCCGCCGTGCCGGATCGCGCGCGGCTGATGCTGTCCGAGCGCGGGCGGGTGGTGGTGCTCGTCACGCGCGACATCGAGTTCATCCAGGCGGCGGCCAAGCACGTGCGCATCTTCGCCGGCGGCCGCTGCTTCACGCTGCGCTATTCGCTGAGCGAACTGGAGACGCGCCTGGACCCGGGGAGCTTCGTGCGCGTGCACCGTTCTACCCTGGTGAACGTGGACCACATCGCCGAGATGCACCCGATGTTCCATGGCGACTGCGAGCTCGTCATGCGTCGCGGCACGCGCCTCACGCTCAGCCGCCGTTACCGCGAGCGGCTGGCGCCGTTTCTCCTGAAGTGAGCCGCGGCTGAAAAAAGGTGCGGTCCGGCGGCGGACCGCACCATTGCCATCCAGCAGCGAATGCGCGCGCTTACTGGATCGTCTTCGTGCCGATGGCCGAGAGCGCGCTCTGTACGCCGGCCGTATTGTAGGCGGTGGCGGCGAAGTACCAGGTACCCGAGGCGAGCCCGGTGACGGTATAGGTGTTCTCGCTCGTGCTTGGCACGGTGATCTCGTTGGTCATCGAGGCCTGCGACTGCCCGTAGAAGAGGTGTACGCCGGCGAGGTTCGTGAGCGAGCTGCCATTGGTGTTGAGGGTCGGATCGATCCAGGCCAGCGTGGCCGAACCGGTGGCCGAGACCGGTGTGGGCGCGACGACTGCGATGCTGAAGGCGGGCAGGGCACCGGAGGCCGTGCCATCGCTCGCACTCACGACGATGTTGGAGTAGGTGCCGGTCGTCGTCGGCGTGCCCGAGAGCAGGCCCGTGGCGATGCTGAAGGTCGCCCAGCTCGGCTTGTTCGACACCGAGTAGGACAGGGTCTTGCCGGTGGAGTCCTTGGCGCTCGGCTGGAAGCTGTAGGTCTTGCCCTCCGTGACCGTGTTCGAGGGAGTGCCCGAGATCGTCACGGTGTCGCTCGTGGTGCTGCCGGCAGCCTGCACCGTCACGGCGAAGGAGGGCAGCACCGCAGAGGTCAGCCCGTCGTTGACCGCGATCTCGATGTCGCTGAACCGGCCGACGTTGCCGGCGGTCGGCGTACCGGTGAGCTTGCCGGTGCTCGAACTGAAGGTGGCCCACGAGGGCTTGTCGATGATCGCAAAGCTCAGCGTGCGCCCGCTCGGGTCGGTGGTGCTGGGCGTGAAGCTGTAAGTGCTGCCGGCATTCACCGTGCTCGGCGGCGAGCCACCGATCGAGACGCCGCCACCCTGGGAGGGCGGAGTGGGCGAGGAACCGCCGGAGCCGGAGCCCGATGCCTGCACCGTGATGCTATAGGAGGTCAGCACCGCGGCATTGATGCCGTCATTGACCGCGATCTCGATGTCGCTGAACTTGCCGACGTTGGCAGCGCTCGGGGTGCCCGAGAGCGTGCCGGTGCTCGAACTGAAGCTGGCCCACGAGGGCTTGCCGACGATCGCGAAGCTGAGCGTGCGTCCGCTGAGCGAGTCGACCACGCTCGGCGTGAAGCTGTAGGTGCTGCCGGCGGTGACCGTTTTGGGCGGGGTGCCCGAGATGGTGAGTGAACTGGCGCTGGCAACGCTTGCGAAGAGCGCCGCGGCGCACAGCAGTACAAATGCAGAAAAAAACTCAGCCGGAGCGCGCCACGCAGCGCGCGGGTGGAACTTAAGTTGGCTCACAATGAATCCCCTTGACGATCGCGTTATCGCCCCGGGGAGCGCAGCCGCAGCCGCGACACGTCGCGGATCCGCGGATCAAGAGGCGGTAAGTCCGCAACCCCTTGCGGACCGATCGCCCGGCCCCGCCTTTCCGCCCATCCGCGGAAAGTGGGGCTACTGCGTCCCGCCGTGCGACGGGTTTGCTCTTCCTTGCAGTGGACGCACTACTGCGCGATGCCCAGCGGCGACGCCACTTCTGCGTGGGGCCGCAGTAAATCGCGTCGATTCACGCATCGCAAATGTCTCGACATTGCGACGTGCGAATTCGGCAACAGGGATTGCGCCTGTCACCAAAAAAATTTATTAAGGGAAACTTTATCTTAGAGCGGGTACAAACCGCGCACGCGGCCGAAGAGCCGCGTCAGGCCGAAGAGCGCATCGATCGTCGGCGTCGCGACGCCGACACGCTCACCAATTTCGCGCACCGCGCCCACGAGTGCGTCCAGTTCCAGCGGCCGCCCCGCCTGCACGTCCTGCAGCATGGAGGTGCGGAAAGCGCCCAGCCGGCGCGTCACCGCGTGACGCTCCTGCGGGGACTCGGTCACTGCGCAGCCTATGCGCTCACCGACCGCAGCCGCCTCGCGCATGGCGGCGGCGCTGAAGGCGCGCAGCAGCTCATCCTCGAGCACGCGATCCATGGTCGCCCCGGTGAGCGCGGACACCGGGTTCATCGTCATGTTGCCCCACAGCTTGTACCAGATGTCGTAGCGCACGCGCTGCGAGCAGTCGACCTCGAACCCGGCCTGCGTGAGCGTCTGCGCCAGCGCTGCGACGCGTGCCGAGGCGCCGCCTTGGGGTTCTCCGATGATGAGGCGCCGTCCCATGCTGTGGCGCGCGACGCCCGGCTCACGCACCGACACTCCGGCGTGCACCACGCAACCGAGCACGCGCTCCACCGGGAGCGCGCGGGCGATCGCGCCGCCCGGGTCGACGCTTTGCAGCGGCGTGTCCCCGAGGGCGGCGATGCCATGGCTGAACCACCAGGGCACGCCATTCATCGCCGGCAGCACGCAGGTGCCGGGCCCGAGCAGCGGAGCGAGCGTCGCTGCCACCTGCGGCAGCGCCGGGGCCTTCAAGGCAATGATGATGAGGTCCTGGATGCCGAGCGCGCGCGGCTCATCGCTCGCCAGCGCCACCGGCGCGCGCAGCTGCGCGCCGTCCTCCTCGAGCCGCCAGCCGTGATCGCGCAGCGCGGCGAGCGTCGTGCCGCGGGCGAGTGCGCTCACCGCCGCGCCGCCGGAGAGCGCAAGGCGGGTGCCGAGGAAGCCGCCGATGGCGCCAGCGCCGACCACGCAGACTTTGAGCATTTACCGCTTCCTACCGAGTGCCCGCCAGGGGAGCGACAAGACTAACGCAGGTGCGGCACGCGTTTCAGGGCGCGGGCGCGTCAGTAGCCGCGCCCCACGTCGACCACCGCCAGCAGCGGCTCGCCGGCGGCGTAGCGGCGCAGATTCTCGCGCAGCAGCAGCAGCCGCTCCTCGGCGGTGACCGAAGTGTCCGCCGAAACGTGCGGCGTGAGGATGAGGTTCGGCGCGTGCCACAGCGCGCTCTCGGGCGGCAGCGGCTCCGGGTCGACCACATCGAGGCCGGCGCCGGCGATGCGGTGCGACTCGAGCGCCGCCACCAGATCGGCCGTCACGGCGCTCTTGCCGCGGCCGACGTTGAGGAAGTAAGCGGTCGGTTTCATGGTGGCGAAGAACTCTTGGTTGAAGATCCCCGACGTCTGCGGCGTCAGCGGCGCACAGTTGATGACGTAGTCCGCCTCGCCGGTGAGCTTCAGGAGTTCATCGGGCAGGCCCACGTAGCTTACGTAGTCAGGTCCCGTGCGGCCGCTGGCGCGCGTGGCGGTCACGTGCATGCCGAGCGCGTGGGCGCGCTTGGCCACCTCGGTGCCGATGCCGCCCAGGCCGACGATGAGCACGGTCTTGCCCCCAAGATCACTCAGCCGCGGGGTGTCCGCGCTCCAGTGCCCCTGCGCCTGCTCGCGCAGGAAGTAGTCGAGGTGGCGGCTCAGGGCCAGCATGAGGGCGATCACGTGCTCGGCCATGCTCGGGGCCGCGGTGCGCTGCATGTTGGTGAGGAGCACCTGGTGCTCGCGCACCAGCGGCTGCTGCACGCAGCTCTCAACCCCTGCGCCGAGCCACTGGATCCACTGCAGGTGCGCAGCTTTCGCGAGCACCGCCGCGCTGCACACCCCAAGCGTGGCATCGGCGCCGGCGATATCGCGCGCGCTCGCCTGGGTAAGCTCGATGAACTTGGCACCCGGGTCCGCAGCCTGCAGCTGCGCGAGCGTGTCGTGCAGGTAGGGGTCGACCAGGATCAGCTTCGGGGGGTGCCAGCCGGCGCGCTCGCGTACGGCGGGGCCCAAGGGCGTGAGCCCCAGGGATTCGAGGGATGCGGCCGGCGCGTCGGCGCGGGCGCCTGCGGGCATGGCGAGCAGCGCGCCGAGCGCGACGAGAAGGTGAACCGCCCGGCGGGCGATCGGCTGCATCATGTGGCTCCCCTGTGCGCGGCGGTCGCACGCGGCGCGGCTGCTGGTTTTGCTGTGGGTTGACGTGTGGTGGTAAGACAGGTTCAGGCCATGCCGCCACTGACCGAGATCACCTGCGCGGTGACGTAGGCGGCATCCGCGGAGCTCAGGAACGACACCACTCCTGCGACTTCCTCAGGCAGGCCGACGCGATTCATGGGCACCAGGCGCTCGATGGCCTTGGCATCGAAGAGCCCCTCGGTCATCGGGGTGCCGATGATGCCCGGCGCCACGGCGTTGACCGTGATGCCGCGCGTCGCCACCTCGAGCGCCAATGCCTTGGTGGCCGAGTTCAGGGCCCCCTTGGCCGCAGCGTAGTTCACCTGGCCCTTGTTGCCGATGAGGGCGGCGATGGATGAGACGTTGACGATGCGGCCCCAGCGGGTACGGATCATCGGCAGGAGAAGCGGCTGCGTCACGTGGAAGAAGCCGTTCACCGAAACATCGATCACCCGATGCCACTGCTCGGCCCGCATACCGGGCAGCACCGCATCATCGTGCAGCCCGGCGTTGTTGACCAGGATCTGGATCGGGCCGGACTCGAGCAGCGCATCGAGCGCGCCGCGGGTGGCGGCCCCGTCCGTGATGTCGAAACTGACCACGGCCGCATCGCCGCCGTCGCCCCTGATCTCGGCCGCGAGTGCGGCGGCGATGGCGCCGCCCTGATGGGCGTGCACGTACACGAAGTGCCCGTCGCGCGCCAGGCGCCGGCACAGCGCCCCGCCGATCGCGCCGCTGCCACCGGTGACGAGCGCGCGCCGTGCGGTGCTCACGGCTGCGCCCCGCCGGGGAGGACCGCGCTCGCGGCCGTCTCGATGACGATGCTGGCGCGGCCGCTGAGGAGCGGGCGTTCAGCGCTCCACAGCTCGAATTCATAGAGCACGCTGCGGGCATTGCCGGTGACGCGCTCGGCGCTCGCTACCAGCTCCCCGTCCAGGTCATCGAGGCGCACGACGTGCAGGGTTACGTTGCGCACGCTGGCCAGGTAGCCGACCGCGCGCGTGTCGATGCTCTCGCGCACCTCGTGCGTCATGGAGCTCGCCAGCGGCGCGCTGGCTGCGACCAGCGCGCCGTGCACCGCCATCGCCTGCGCGGCGTATTCGATGCCGCAGGCCGCCCCCAGGCGCCCGTGGGCGCGCAGCGGATTGTCGCAGCTGAGGTGCGAGGCGCTGCGGCAGCGGATGCGGGTCGCATCCCAGGAGACGACGCCATCGAGGAGGCACATGCGCCCCTTGTGCGGGATGTGCCGCTCGATCCAGGCGTGGTCTAGCGGCACCGGGTCACCCTGAGGGCGAGGCGCACGTGCGGCAGGTACTCGAGCACCACGTCGCCGCCGTGCGCGGCTGCGAGGCGGGCGAGCAGCGGCAGGCTGCGGGCCGCCGGGATGGCGCGGCGCAGGTCCTCGAGCTCACCGGGCATGGGATCGGCTGCGGCATCGCTCAAGTGTGCCTCGATTCGGGCGAGCGTGGCAGCGCCACGCGCAGGCGCGAGCACCAGGGCCACCCCGAAGGCATCCGGGATGGAGCGCACGCCATTGATGGGCTCGGGGTAGGCGGAGTCGTAGGCGAGGAGCAGCACCGCCGTGCGCTCGGCGACCACCTGTGTGAGCGCCTCCAGCAGGCCTGCGCCGAAGCTCGCATCATGGGCGCACAAGGCGGTCGAGGCCGGCGTCGCCCCCGTGGCGATGCCCCAGTAGCCGGCGGCGGCGTTGTGCACCGAGTTATGGAAGCGCGTGGGGGAGATCTGGCGCTCCGCCGTCGCGAGCGCCGCGCAGATCTCGTGGCAGTTCTGCCCGTCGCCCCCCGAGGAGGTGAACACCGCCGGCAGTATCGCCGGTTCGACACCGGCGTGGCGGGTCGCCTCGAGGCCCGTCGCCAGGGTGAGCTTGACGCTCGGCCCGGTGCGGCGTCGCTCGGCGGCCGGCAGGCTCTGCGGCGCGGGCAGCACCGTCGGCGCGCTCGCCCAGGGGACCTCCCCTGAGAGCACATGCACGGCGTCGGTCCAGCTCGTCATGCCCGGGCCGAGCAGGCCCACCCCATCCACGTAAGCACTGAGCAGCGCAGCACTCACGCGGGCCGCCCGAAGATCAGGCTGCAGTTGGAGCCCCCGAAGCCGAAGGAGTTGCTCATGACGCGCCGCAGGGGGGCCGGGCGGCTGCGCAGCTGATAGTTGACCTGAAGCGCAGGATCGAGGTGCGTGGTGTTGACGCCCGCGGGCAGGAGCTGCGCGCGCAGCGCGAGCGCGCAGATGACCGCCTCCAGGGCACCGGCGGCTCCGAGTGTATGACCGGTGGCACCCTTGGTGGAGCTGCCCGGTACCTGCGCGCCCAGGGCTGCGGCCACGGCGCGCGCCTCGGACTCATCATTGCTCGGGGTACCGGTGCCGTGGAAATTGATGTAGTCGATCTCGGAAGGCGCGACGCCGGCCGCCGCCAGCGCCTGCTCCATGGCCGCGCGTGCTCCGCGGCCCTGCGGGTGGGGGGAGGACATGTGGTAGGCATCGCTCGACTCCCCGTAGCCGAGCAGCAACACCGCCTCCGCAGCGGGCGCCACGGGGGCGCGTTCCAGCAGCGCGAACGCGGCGGCCTCGCCGATGGAGATGCCGCTGCGGGCGATGTCGAAGGGGCGGCAGGGCGCAGCTGACACCAGCTGCAGCGAGTGAAAGCCGTAGAGGGTCGTCAGGCACAGCGAATCCACCCCACCAACGAGTGCCGCATCGATCAGTCCGGACTCGATGGCGCGCTGCGCGGAGGCGAACACCTTGCCCGAGGACGAGCACGCCGAGGAGATCACCACCGCGGGGCCTGCAAGGTTGAGCGCCTTGAGCGCGAACGCCGCCACCGAATAGGTGTTGTGGGCGCCCGCGTAGCGGAAGTCAGCCGGCAGCGCCCCGCTGTGCGCATCGCGTCGCCGGTAGGCGATCTCCGATTCCAGGATCCCGGAGGTGCTGGTGCCGAGGAACACCCCGACCCGCCCGGCGCCGTAGCGGCCGGCCGCGGCGGCAACCGCCTGCGCCATGCCATCCTGGGACAGCGCCAGCCACGCGAGGCGGTTGTTGCGGCATTCGAAGGCGGCCAGTCCCTGCGGCAGGGTGGTGTCGTCTACGCCTGCAACCTCGCCGACGCAGGTATCCAGGCGCACGGTTTCGAATGCGCATGGCAGGAGGCCGCTGCGCTCACCGCGCAGCGCCGCCAGCGTCGGCTCAACGCCGCGCCCGAGGCAGCTGGTCGCGGTGAACGCACTGAGCAGCAGCGGGCTCATGCTGCCTTGCCGAGCAGCATCGTGTTGGTGAAGCCGCTGCCGCGGCTCAGCGCCACCACGCGGGTGCTGAAGCCGAGTGTCGAGAGCAGTGCCTCCCAGTTGCCAAGCGTGCGGCAGTGCAGGGGCAGCCAGCGGCCGCGGCGCAGGAGCGCCACGCCCTGGTCGAGCGCCTTGCTGAGAGTGAACGCATGACCGCCGCCCGCGTCCCCGATGCGCACCAGCAGCGCGCCCCCGGGGGAGAGCGCCGCACGAGCGCGCCCGAGGATCCGCTCCTGGGCGCGGAAGTCGTTGTAGTGCAGGACATCGAGCAGCGCGATGCTATCGGGGCGCCCGTAGTCGGCCTCCAGGATGTCCGCGTGCAGCATGCGCACCTGGGCGGCGGCGGCAAGTGCGAAGGCGCGCCGGGCGCGGTGCACTTCCTTCGGGTTGATCTCGATCCCGGTATAGGACTCGATCAGGGGCGGCGCCGGCCATTGGTGCGGCCAGGCCCCCGCGCGTCCGAGCGCGTGGCAGCTGCGCGCCGCCAGGAGCCACGCGGCCAGGAGTCCCTGGCCGGCGCCGAGGTCGAGCAGCCGTGAGCAGCCCCCGAGCAGTCCGCGTTCCAGGATCAGGCGGTAGGCGGGATCGCCCCGCAGCTTGCCGCGCGCGAAGTGCCAGGCGAAGCGGCCCGAGGCGCGATAATAGGCGCTCGCCGAGTCGAGGAGGATCTTGGCGGGGGCCGCCGTGCTCATGCCGGCCCTGCGCCCACGCAGGCCTCAGGCAGGGTCATGCAGGTAAGCCCGCGCGCGGCGATCGCCTGAAGCAGCGCCGGCAGTACGCTCAGGACCACCGGCGTGCCCGCGGCGCTCAGTGCCGCATGCCCGTCATGGACCAGGAGGATGTCGCCGCCAGCCAGGCCGCGCGTGAGGCGGCGCGTGATCGCCGTCGCCTCGGAGCGCACGGTGTCGAAGCCGCGCCGCGTCCAGCTCACGAGCTCGAGGTCCGCGCGCGCCAGTACCGGCTCGAGGAACGGGTTGCGCAGCCCCGCCGGGGCCCGGAAGAAGCGCGGCAGCGCCCCCGTCACCGCCGCGATGCTCTCCTGCGCCCGCAGCACCTCGGCCGCCATGGCGCGCGGGCCGAGGAGGGAGAAGCGGTGCAGGTGGTGCTCGCTGTGGTTCTCAAGCGCATGTCCGCGCGCGAGGATCTCGCGCGCGAGTCCCGGGTGCGCGCGCACCCGCGCCCCGATGCAGAAGAAACTCGCGCGCACGCCGTGCGCATCAAGAAGCGAGAGCACCTGCGGCGTCACGGCAGGATCGGGGCCGTCATCTACGGTCAGGGCCACCGCGTGCGCCGGGGAGCCCTGCGGCAGCCGGGTCATATTGGGTCCGAGGAGGTGGCTCCTCGGCAGGAGGCCGCCTGCGCTGATCAGCAGGTGATCCGCCACCACGGCTCCGAGCGCCCAGGGCCAGGCGGCCGGGCGCACCAGGAGCGTCGCCCCGGCGAGCGCGTGCACGGCAAGCGAGCCGCGCACCAGCGCGGCCGTGCGCCAAGTGCGGCGCGGGGGTGCTTCAGCGGCGGGGAGTGAGGCGGACATCCAGAAAATTGTCCCAGAGTCGGCGCCACGTGGGCCAGTCATGCCCGCCGGCGACGCTGTCGACCTCCTCGGGCTTAAGTTCGGCCGCCAGGAGCTCGTGTCGGTCGCGGAAGCGGTCCTCGCGCCCGAGGCCAAGGTGGATCTGCGGCGCTCCGGCGGTGCGCGTCTTGAGGAACCGCCACACGCGCCGCTCCTCGTCGTCCGCGGCGAGATCCTCGCAGGGCCAGGCTGCAAGCCCCGCACGGGCGATCTCGGAAGTTACGAGGTAGCTGCCGAGATAGGGGGCCATGAGGCACAGGCCGGCGAGCCCGCGCGGGTCACGCGCGGCGCAGCACAGCGCCACGTACCCCCCGAGCGAGATGCCGCCGAGCCAGAGCGTGCTGCCGCGCACGCGCGCCGGCACCAGGTGCTCGGCGTGTACCCGCTCGACGACCGAGCGGTCGGTGACATGCCCGAACTCGAGCGCTGCGAACGTGAGGTCGATGTCCAGCGCCCGCTCGCGCACCGCATCCCCGAAGCCGGCGCGCACGAAATCCTCAGGCGCGGTGTGCGCCGCCGGCAGCAGCACCACGCTTACCGGGGCGCGGCGGTGAGGGTGCGCGTGCTGCTGCAGCGTCGGCATCAGGCTGCCGCCGCTCGGGGCGCCCGCAGGGAGGGAGCCGAGAGCATGGCCGCGAAGAGCAGGGCGAGGAAGGCCCCCGGTGCGACCGCGCTGCCGAGGTCTGCAAGCATCGGCACGCGCGAGCCCGCCAGCACCCCGAAGGCAAGCACGGTGGCGAGGTTCGCGACCAGGAGCGAGGTCAGGGTAAGGGGCACGGAGCCACGCTCCGGATCGTGACTGGCGCGGTCGAAGAACAGCGCGTAGTTGGAGCCCACCGCCACGATCAGGAGCATGCCGACTAGGTGCAGGATCGTCAGGCGCGCACCGACTCCGACGAGCAGCGCCGCCACGGCGAGGACCGCCAGGGCGAGCGGTGCGAGCACGCGCGTCACGCGCTCAAGGTCACGCAGCACGAGCAGGAGTAGCACGACGATGGCGAGGAAACCTGCGAGCGAAAGCTCGATCGCCTGGCGCAGATAACTCAAGTACAGGCGGTCGGTCTCGCCCGTGAGGTCGAGCAGCACCGCGTGGGCATCCGCAGCACTGATGGCCGCGCGCAGGCGCGCGGCCGCCGCTTCCGTGAGATCGCCCGAGGCCGCCGACACCGGCAGGAGCGCCGAGTATCCAGTCGCGCTTCTGACCACGAGCGCATCGGTGACGCTGGCGAAGGAGGTGCCCTGAAGCTCCGCACGCGTGAGGACGCCGCCGGCGCGCGCCTCCCCGACCGCGGTGATGAAGGGCGCGAGGAGCGCGGCATTCACCGGCAGTCCCGCCACCGCCTGCGCCAGGCGCGCGCTGAGCTCCCCGGGCGCGGGCAGCGCGGCGAGGCGCGCCCGCTGCACGCTTGCCGGCGGCAGGTAGCGGCTCGCCGAGTCGAAGCCTGCGATCGTGCCGTCATCGATGAGCGGGGTCAGACGCTCGCCCAGGCGCTCGGCCGCCAGCAGCGCCGTGTCCCGATCGTTTGCCGGCGCCACCACCATGAAGCGCACCTGCGGGGCCCCGAGGTCGGCGCGCAGCCGTTCATCGAGCTGCTGATCTTTCAGGGGCACGGGGCTCAAGGCGGCAAGCTCGTGGCTGAGGAGTGCGCCGCGGTGCACATAGAAGACGCAGGCGGCGATCAGCGGCACGAAGAGCAGCAGCGCGCGGGCCCGGTGCAGCGGCTCGAGCGCGCGCAGCAACTGCTCCCCCGGGGGGCGCAGGTCGCGGATCGCAAGTCCGCCCGGGATCCAGGCCGGCAGCACGAAGCGCGTGATGAGGGCGGCGGCGCTGAGGCCTGCGATCGAATACAGGCCCAGCTGCGCCAGACCCTGGAAATCCGAAGGCAGCAGCGCGGCGAAGCCGACGATGGAGGTGAGCACCCCCAGGCGGATGGTCGGCCAGACGTTGCGGCGCCACAAGCCGTGCGCCGCGGCGCCGCCCTGTACGAACAGGTAAATCGAGTAGTCGACCGCCTCCCCGATCAGGGTGACGCCGAATCCGAGCGTGATGCCATGTACGGTACCGAAGCCGAGCGCCACCGCCGCGACGCCGGCGAGCGCGCCCCCGAGCACCGGCACGAGCCCGAGCACCAGTGCCGATAGTGAGCGGTATACGAACAGCAGCAACAGCGTGATCAGAAACGCACTCAGGCCCGACAGGCGCATCACCTCGCCTTCGATCAGGGTGCGGGCCGCGACCGCGAACACCGGGGCCCCGCTCAGGGTGAGCGTGAGGGAGTCGCGGTCCGCGGCCGGGAGCGTGGCGCGCGCGGCGAAGAATGCCTGGCGCACGGCCTCGCAGGCGCCGCGCTGGGCATCGTTGTCGGAGCCTGCCGCGCGCAGCTGCAGGACGATGAGTGCCTGGCTGCCGTCGCGCGAGCTCCATACGCCCCCACTGGCGCGCGGCGCGCGCCCGGGGCCGAGGTCATCGAGGATCCCTAAGAGCTCGCCGGTCGGGTCCTGCGCAAAGAGCGGCTTGATCAGCGGGCCTTCGGGCGAGGCGAGAGCGTCCAGGGAGGCACCGATGGCGTCGTGCAGGCCGGCGACCGTGAAATGCTCGGCCGTGACGGCCGCGCTCAGCACATAGCGGTGCCGGAAGAGGAAATCCCGGTCGCGGGCGACGGACTGCGCATCGCCGTTGTCGGCGCTGGCGAAAGCGGCGTTCGTCCGTAGCGCCGCCACCAGCGCTCCCGAGACGCTCGCGCGCGTGGCGGGCGTGCCGCCTGCGATGGCGGCGATGATGAGGCGCGCCGCGGGCCCCTCGCGCAGCTGCTCGACCAGCACCTGTTGCGCGGCGCTCGGGGCGCGAGGCAGGAAGGCGGAGAGATCGGCCGTGTAGCGCGCGCGCGCGGCGATGACGCCGGCAAGGAGGGCGAACACGAGGAAGATCACCGTGCCGGTGCGCGCCGGGACGGTCACGGGCCGATTTCGGGGCCGATGGTGATGAGGGAGTGATCACCGTCGCTCTGGCGGATCGCCACGGTTGCGATCACGGCGCGCTCACCGTTCAGTGTGATGTCGGCGACGCTTTTGGCAACCGCCGCATCCTTCGGCCTCAGGCGCAACGTCCAGTGCTCGACGTCACCCTCGAAGTCGATGTCGAAGTAGCGCTCGAGCGCGGCGCGGTCGCCGGCGAGCGTGGCGCGGATGCTCTCAACGAACGGGGCTGCCGCGGGGTAGTCGGCGAGCTCGAGCACGCGGGTGCGGTGCCCGCGCTGCATCCGCAGTTCGCCGTGCTCGAGCACCAGGTTCTCGGGCGAGGGCTTGAGCGTGCGCTTCTCCAGGTGATCGGGGGCCTCATAGAAAAGCTCGCCGGAGGACGTGAGCGGCTCCTTGAGCATCGCGAGGGTATGCACTTCCGTGAAGCTCACGTGCCCGTGCTGTCGCTGCGCGAGGAGCGCAAGCAGCGCATCGAAGGCGGCGGGCGGGGGCGCGGCGAGGGCAGCTGTGGTGAGGGCGCCGAGCAGGCAGAGGGCGCGCCAGCGCTGCGGCCGCCTCACGTGTGTCCCCGGCGTGCGGACTCATCGGGCAGCTCCGCGCCGTGCCAGAAGTTGAAGAAGTTGTACCAGTTGTAGGGATCGGAGCGGCAGTAATGCTCCAGCAGCTGCGCGTAGCGCTCGATCGCCTCGCGGATGGCCGCATCGCGCCCCGCGGGGGTCACCTGCGAGAAGTCGGCGATCTCGCGAAACACCACGTGGTAGCGGTTGCCGCCCCGGTAGAGCCCGGTCATGAAGATCACCGGGCGCCTGAGGGCCGCGGCGACGCGCATGGGGCCGGTGGGAAAGAGGGCCGGGGCGCCGAGGAAGGGCGCCACCTGCGCCGGTGCATTCGCGATGCTGCGATCGGCGAGCATGCCGACGAACTTGCCTTCCTCGAGGCAGTCGCGGATGCGCAGCATGGCCTCCAGGTGTCCGAGCGGGATGATCTCCGGGGCATTGGGGGCTTTGCTCATGCGAAAGAATCGCGTGATGGGGCCGGCCTGCTCGTCGTACATGGCCATCGCCACCTTGAGGTTGCGCCGCCGGCGGCCGATGGTGCTTACCAGCGCGAAGCTGCCGAGGTGCGCGCCGAGGAGGAAGGCGCCCTTGCCGTGGCCGTAGGTGTCGATCATCACCTGTTCGCCATCGGTGGTGATGTCGAAGAAGTGGTGGCGCTCCTGCAGGAAGTAGAAGCGGTCGAGGATCGTGGTGGCGAAGGAGTAGTACTGGCGGTAGCGCTCGCGTGCCGTCGGCCAGCGCCCGAGGATGCGGCGCAGGTAGTCGCGCGACCAGCGCCGCGCGCTCGGGCCGAACAGGAAATAATAGGCCGACACGCAGTGCAGGATCTTGTGTGCGAGCGGGCGCCCGATGCGCTCGGCGAGAAACACGCCCGCCGACAGCACCGCGGCGCTGCCGCGCTCGGGCGCCTCCACCCACTCGGTCGAGGGCGCGCGCTCGCTTGCGGCCTGATCAGCCGGTTCGCTGGCCATCACCAGGACCTGAATCGGGCACGAGCATCCCTTCGGCGACCGGGCTGCCGGCGCTTGAGACGAGGAAGTGCACCGCGCCGCTGGGCAAGCGCTCGTGCTCCAGCAGCAGGGTTTCACCGGGCCGCACCGGCTTCAGGAACTTCGCACGCCCGATGCGCCAGTGCGTGTGTGCCAGGGAGCGATCCGCGTGCAACGCGTGCAGCGTCTCATCGAGCAGCAGCACGCCCGGCAGTATCGGGGCGCCCGGGAAGTGTCCGGCGAGCGCCGGGTGATCGGCGCCGATGGTCAGCGTGGTGGAGGTGCGCACGCGCGTGGCGTTCCTGGTGGGTATTTCAGGCCGCTGAGCTTGAGGCCTTCAGGTGCTGCACCGCCAGCGCCTGCAGGGCCTCCAGCGGCAGCTTCCCGGTGGCGTTGCGCGGCAGCCGCGGCACCAGCAGCAGCGGGCGCGGCAGGAACACCGGGTCGATCCGCTGCCGCAGAGCCTCAAGGAGCGCCGGGGCATCCAGGTCCGGGGCCACCACTGCCGCTGCCACGCGGCTGACCTCGGGGTGCGAGCCGCGCCCATCCTCGACGTGAAAGAACGCGCCGTCCGCGACGCCTGGAATCAGGTTCAGCTGGTGGTTGAGGTAGGCGAGCGAACTGCGCTTACCGGCGATGTTGACCAGGTCCGCGAGACGGCCATGCAGCAGGAAACGGTCGCCGCCCGTGACCTCGAGCACGTCGCACATGCGGGTCGGCTGTTCGATATGCCCGCCGTCGGCCCAGGTGTCCTCGCCGCGCGGCGTGAAGTGCACCCCGGGCCACAGCCGCCACTCGGGGCCCGCGGTCGGTCGGCGTGCGGCAACCTGCCCGGTCTCCGTGGAGCCGTAGATTTCCATCAGGCGCGTCCGGAAGCGCTGCTCGACTTCGGTGGCGAGCTGCTGCGAGAGAGGTGCGGTGGCGGAGACGATGAGGTCGGTCGCGGGCAGCACGGTGCCGGTACCGACCAGCGCCCGCAGGTGTACCGGGGTGGAGATCAGGGCGCGCGGCCGCGGGACGCTGGCGAGCACTGCAGCGATGTCGGCCGGGTAGAAGGGGTGCTCGGCGCACAACGCGTGGCCGTTGGCGAGCGCCATCAGTACGCTCGATTCGAATCCGTACATGTGCTGTGGCGGCACGGTGGCGACGATCGACCAGGGCGTGCCGCCCTCGATCCCCAGCCGCGGCGCCTCCTCTTTCACGCACTGCAGGAGCGGTCCCCAGGTCTTGCGGTAGGGGACCGGGCTGCCCGTGGAGCCGGAGGTGAAGACGCAGGTGGCGAGTTGCGTTGCCTCGATCTGCGGCATCGCCGGCATGCTGCCGGGCAGTGCGCTCTGCGCTGCCGGGTAGCGCACCTGCGGCAGCCGGATCTCGCAGCTGGCCGCGTCGGTGAGGCAGATCGCGTCCGGGGCGAACGCCTGCAGCTGCCGGATCACTTCGGGCGTGTGGGTGGAGGGCAGCAGGGTCACCTTGCCGGCCGTGAGACCGGCTGCGAACCCCACGCTGAAGTGGTAGCGGTCCGCGCAGGCATTGAGGACGTGAAGGCCTGCCCCGAGCACTGCCCGGACGCGCTCGACGTCGTGGAGAAACTGCCGCGCGGAGAGGGGTGCGCCGGCGCGGTAAGCCACCACCGCGTCGGCGGAGGAGTGTGCTAGCAGTGCAAACCTGGCCACACGACTACTTGGTCCTGTGCGCGCTGATGTAATCGACCAGCTGCTGGAGCGAACCGAAAATATGCTGGTTCTCCTGGCTGTCGGCCTTCAGCTGCACGCCGTACTGCTTGGAGACCACCAGTGCGATCTCCAGGATATCAATGGAATCCAGCCCCAGACCCTCCCCATAGAGGGGCTGCTGCGGGTCAATCTCGGCCGGGGCCACATCGAGGTTCAGGGCCGCCACTATCAAAGTGGCGACTTCGGCGCTGAGCTCGGGGCTGCCGGCCGGTACGGGACGCCTCAGAGGGGATACGTTGTCGGACATGAGACCCTGCGTAGCTTCACGGTTGGCGGTGTCGCTCATTATACAGACGCCCGCCCGGCGGACCCTGCGGGGGCGCTCCGGAGGGCGGACGCGCCCGGCGGACCCCCGGTCCCGGCACCGCGGGCCCGTGCGGGCGCGACCGCCAGACGCGCGCGGGCGCTGCGCGGCGCGGAGCGCGCAGCAGGTCAAGGGCTGGCCTGCCCGGGCGTGGTGTAGGACGCCGCCGCGATCGAGCGTGCGTTATGTCCACTCGGGTGGAACGCCCGCAGCTGCGTCGCCCGCGCAACGCCGCCCGTCGGTTGGCTACGATGCGATACACGAATCCGAGCCGGCCGGAGGCTCGGGGCGGGTATAATTTCCGCCCATAAAGATCAAGGACGGCGGTGCGCTGGGTTTCAGCCGTACCCGGATCCTGCATCAGCTAAAAGGGAGATGGCTGAATCCGTGTGGACCGTCAGGCCGTGGCCGCGAAGCGTGCCGCTATTCTGCATTTTCTTCATCAGTGCGCTGCTCGCGGCGGCCTGCTCCAATGTCGGTACTTCGCACGGGCCTCCTGACCCGACGCCCACGCTGACCTTCAGCACCACCTCCCTGCCCTATGCCCAGGTGGGCGTGCCCTACAGCGCGACGCTGGCGGCGGCGGGCGGCACGGCGCCCTACAGCTTCGCGCTCACGAGCGGCACACTGCCCGCCGGAATCACGCTCAATTCCGCTACCGGCGCCCTCGCCGGCACGGCGACCGCGAGCAGTGCGGGCGTCGCGCTCACCTTCACCGTCACCGATTCCGGCGACCCCTCACAGAGCGCCAGCGCCACCCTGAACCTCATTGTCAGTGCAGCGCCGCCCAACGCACTGTCCATTACCACGGTATCGCTTCCGGGAGCACAGGTCGGTACGCCTTACAGCGTCACGCTCGCCGCCAGCGGCGGCACGACGCCCTACACCTGGGCGATCACGAGCGGCACCCTGCCTGCAGGCCTGGCCTTCAACACCGCGACGGGCGTCATCAGCGGCACGCCGACCGCGACCTCCGCCGGCACGGCGCTCAGTTTCATGGTGACGGATGCGGGAGCACCGCCGCAGACCCGCACCGCAACTCTCACCCTGGGCGTCTCCGCACCGACGGTTGTGCCGCTGACCATCACGACCACGGCGCTGCCTGCGGGCCAGGTGGGTCAGGTCTATAGCGCAGCCCTCGCCGCGACCGGCGGCACTACGCCGTATGCCTGGGCGATCACGAGCGGTGCGCTGCCCGCGGGACTGTCTTTCAACACCGCCAGTGGCCTGATCAGCGGCACTCCGACTGCGGGCACGAGCGGCGGGGCGCTGACCTTCCGGGTCACCGATGCGGCCAACCCCGCGCAGACCACCACCGCGAATCTGACGCTGCTGATTGCGCCGGCTCTTGCGATCACCACCACGAGCCTGTCGGCTGCGCGCGTGGGCACCCCCTACAGCACGACGCTCGCCGCGACCGGTGGCACGAAGCCCTATAGCTGGGTGGTTTCGGGACCTCTGCCGGCGGGACTTTCGTTTAACGACGCGAGCGGCATTCTCAGTGGCACGCCCACCGCGGCTACGGCCGGCACCGCGCTGACCTTCAGCGTCACCGACTCCGGGAACCCGGTGCAGAACGCCTCGACGACCCTCACCCTCGTCGTTAGTGTCGCGACACTTGCCATCACGAGCACCAGTCTGCCGAGCGCGCAGGTGGGCGTTCTCTACAGCACCGCGCTCAGCACGAGCGGGGGAACCAAGCCTTACACCTGGGTGCTTACCGGAACCCTGCCCGCAGGCCTTTCGTTCAACACTGCCACCGGCACTATCAGTGGCACGCCGACCATGATCAGCGCGGGCAGTTCGCTGACTTTCAAGGTCACCGACTCCGGCACCCCGGCGCAGAGCTCTTCCAAGACCCTCACGCTCACGGTCAGTGCCGCAACTCTCTCGGTCAGCACCATCTCACTGCCCACAGGCCAGGTCGGCAAGTCCTACACCACGACACTCGTGGGCGCCGGCGGCACGACGCCCTACACCTGGTCCGTGACGGGGACCCTGCCCGCGGGTCTGTCGTTCAACACCACGAGCGGCCTGCTGAGCGGTACCCCGAGCACCAGCACCACAGGTGTCGCTCTGACCTTCAAGGTGACTGACTCCAGCAAGCCTGCACAGAATGCCTCGAGAACGCTGACGCTGGTGATCGCTGCGGCGACCCCGGTACTCATTATCACGACGGCCTCGCTCCCCCCGGGCCACGTCGGCACGAGCTACAGCGCCACGCTCGCCGCGAGCGGCGGCACCACGCCCTACACCTGGTCGCTGGTGGGGGCGCTGCCGGCGGGGCTCGCCTTCAACGCCACGAGCGGTGTCCTCTCCGGCACGCCGACGGCCTCGGCCGCCGCCACGCCGTTGCAATTCACGGTCAGGGACTCGAGCACCCCGGTGCAAAGCCAGACCGCGACCTTCACGCTGACCATCAACGCCGGCTCGATCACGGTGTCCGTGTCGCCGACCAATGCGGCGCTGACCACTACCCAGACACTTTCCGTCACGGCGACCACCAACGACCCGGCCGGCGTCCAGTGGACGGTGAGTCCGGCCGGCGGCTCCTTCAGTCCGGCCACCAGCGCCTCGGGCGTCAAGGTCACTTTTACCGCGGCCGCCACGGCCGGCGTCTACACGCTGACCGCGACCAGCATCTCCAATCCGACCGCCATTGCCACGATTAATGTCGGGGTCACCGATCTCGCGGGCGTCTACACCTACCACAACGATGTCTCGCGCGATGGCGCCAATACCCAGGAATACGGCCTCACCCTCACGAACGTGAATACGACCTCGTTCGGGAAACTGTTCTCGTGCACGGTGGACGGTGCGGTGTACGCCCAGCCCCTGTGGGTCGCCAATCTCACCGTCGGCGGCGTACGCCACAACGTGGTGCTCGTGGCGACCGAGCACGACAGCCTGTTCGCCTTCGATGCGGACACCGCCCCGTGCGTGAAGCTGTGGCAGGTGAGCCTCATCGACACCGCGCACGGCGGCAACGCCGCGGGCGAGACCGGCGTCCCGGCCGGCTCCACGGGCTACCTCGTAGGGATGGGCCTCGGCAATCTCGCGCCCGAGGTCGGCGTCACCGGCACTCCGGTCATCGATCCTGCGAGCGGCATCCTGTACGTCGTCTCCAAGTCCGTCGTCAACGGCACGACCAATATCTACCAGCGCCTGCACGCCATCGACATCACGACCGGCAATGAGAAGACCGGCTCGCCGGCGACGATCGGCGGCAGCGTCAACGGCACCGGCAGCGGGGGAACCACCATCACCTTCACCGCGCAGGAAGAGAACCAGCGCGCCGGGCTGGCACTCGTCAATGGCACCGTGTACATCGCCTGGGGGTCGCACGAGGATGCGCCGCCCTGGTTCGGCTGGGTCGCCACCTACACCTACAGCGGCACCGCGTTCGTGCAGAACGCACTCTTCAACGTGACCCCGAATGCGGGCGAGGGCGGTATCTGGATGAGCGGCGGGGCACCGGCGGCTGACAGCTCAGGCCACGTCTACCTCATCACGGGCAACGGCGGCTTCGACGCCAGCAGCACCACCGCTCCGAACAATGACTACGGGGACACCTTCCTGCAGCTGAGCGGCAGTGGCCTCAAGGTCCTGTCGTGGTTCACGCCCTCGGACCAGCTCGAAGACGACACCCAGGACAACGACTTCGGATCCGGGGGTGCGGCGCTGGTCCTGAACTTGAGCAGTGGCACCCTGCAGCACCTGATCATCGGCGGCGGCAAGGACGCGACGCTTTACCTCCTGAACGGCGACAACATGGGCGGTCTTGGGGACGGCAACGCCTTCCAGCACTTCACGGCTGGCTCGGGACTCTACTGCTCCCCGGCGTTCTGGAACAACACGCTGTTCCTGGCGCCGATCGACGGCTCGCTGGAGGCCTACACGTTTAACCCCGCGAGCAACATGTTCAACACGACGCTCGCCGCCCGCAGCAGCACCGTCTTCAATTACCCCGGTGCCACGGCCTCGATCTCCGCCGCGGGCGCGACCGCCAACGGCATCGCCTGGATCCTCGACAACTCGAGTTTCTGCATAGGCGGCGGCGTTCCTTGCGGGCCGGCGGTGCTGCATGCCTACCAGGCAGGAAATCTTTACGCGGAGTTGTGGAACAGCTCGATGGTCAGCACCGATGCCGCCGGCATCGCGGTGAAGTTCGTCGTCCCGACGGTGGCCAACGGTAAGGTCTACGTGGGCACCCGCGGCAACAACACCGGGGGCGTCTACGGCTCGACCTCGGTTGCCGGTGAGCTCGACGTGTACGGCCTTAAGTCGAACTGAGCCGCGGGTCTCGCGGGTCCCGATACCCCGCTTTATCAGTCAGTTAGCGACGACAGCTCAAATGCTTCGATGGGCCGAAGGCGTGCGGTCACAGCGGCGGTTTTTCACGCAGCCCGGGGCCCGAGTCGCGATAAGATACCGCCCCGCAGCGCCGCCACTCGGAGTCACATGATGTCGGTGAGGTCCACGATCACGTCGCAGTTCCAGCAGGTCGCCGTGGAACAGGAACGCACACTCGCCCCGCTCGATGATGAGCTGAAGCTCGTCGAGTCGGGACTTGACTCACTGAGCTTCGCGATCATCGTGGCGCGCCTGGAGGACGCCCTCGGCATCGATCCGTTCAACGCCGCCGAAGCGGTGGAATTCCCGGTGACCTTCGGCGACTTCGTCAGGCTGTACGAAAACTTTGGCAAGTGACGGTCTTTCGCTGTGGGAGTCAATTAGCCTAAGAGGCGTACCGGCCGGGCGCCTGCAGGGTCGGGGCGCCGCGGTCGCGCTGGCGGACTTTGCGCGTGGATCCGCGCTCGGCGGCCGGCTCGAGGAGTTGCGTGGCCGCAGCGTCCTCGTGGCGGTACGCGACCAGCTGACCGCGGCCCTTGCCCTGATCGAGCTCGACGGCGTCGCGAGCCGCATGGTGCTGTGCACCCCGGACCTCGCCACGCAGTACCTGCCGCAGGTGATCCGCGATGCCGAAGTCGATGCCAGTGTCTGCGATGCGCTCACTGTTCCCGAGGCCCGGGTGGGCGTTTCAGTGAGCGCGCAGCCGCGGCTCGCGAGCGCCACCTCCACGCGGCGCGCGAGCGTGCGCAGCGACTGGATTCTCCTCACCTCGGGTACCACCGGGGCCCCGAAGCTGGTTCTGCACGATCTTGCGAGCCTGACCGCGGTGCTCGCTGGTGAGTCACCGCCAAAGGCGCCGCTCACCTGGAGTACCTTCTACGACATCCGCCGCTACGGCGGCCTGCAGATCTTCCTGCGTGCGCTGCACGCAGGCTCGCTCGTACTCTCCGATCGCGACGAAGAGGTGAGCGACTTTCTGAGGCGCGCGGGTCAGGCGGGCATCACGCACATCTCGGGCACGCCCTCGCACTGGCGCAAGGCGCTGATGAGCGGTGTCACCTCGCGGATCAATCCCCAGTACGTGCGGCTCTCCGGCGAGATCCCGGACCAGGCGGTGCTCGATGGGTTGCGAACCGCCTATCCGGACGCGATCCTCGCGCATGCCTTCGCCTCCACGGAGGCCGGCGTTGCCTTCGAGGTGCGCGACGGCCGCGCCGGCTTTCCCGAGGACCTGGTAGGCGCTCCCCATGCCCAGGTGGAGTTGCGCGTGCAGGATGAGACGCTGCAGATTCGCTCCGCGGGCACCGCTACGTGCTACCTGGGCGCCGATGCGCCGGTCCTCAAGAGGGCTGACGGCTTCGTCGACACCGGCGACCGGGTGGAGGGGCGCGAGGGGCGCTACTACTTCATGGGCCGGCGCGGCGGGGTCATCAACGTCGGGGGCCTGAAGGTGCATCCGGAGGAGGTCGAGGCCGTGATCAACGCGCACCCGGCGGTACGCATGTCGCTCGTGAAGGCACGCCGCAATCCGATCACCGGGGCGGTGGTGACCGCAGAGGTGGTGCTCAAGGAGCCGGCCGCGGCACCGGACACGGCCACTATGGTCCGCGAGCTGACCGAGAGCTGCAAGCGTGTGCTCGCCCCCCACAAGGTGCCCGCCATGATCCGCGTGGTGCCCTCGCTCGAGGTGTCCGCCTCAGGAAAGCTGGTGCGCCCCAATGCTTAACGTCATCGTCACGGGCGCAAGCCGCGGGCTCGGCCTCGGGATCGCGACGACGCTCGCCGCGGGGGGCTACCAGGTGGTCGCGGTCGCGCGCACCCAGAGCGCAGCCCTCGGGGCCGCGATCGCGCGCGCCAGCGATGCCGGGGGCGGCGCCATCCAGTTCCGGGCGCTGGATCTTCTGCAAACCCAGGCGATCCCGGCCTTCGTCACGGCACTGCGCAAGGAGTTCGGCCCCCTATATGGGCTCGTGAACAACGCCGGCCTCGGCAGCTCCGGTGTGCTGGCCATGATGCGCGACGAGCAGCTGGAAACACTGGTGCGGCTCAACACCATTTCGCCGATGCTGCTGACCAAGTACGTGGTGCGCTCCATGATGAGCGCGCGCACCGGCCGCATCATCAATATGGCGTCCGTGGTTGCCTCCACCGGCTATCACGGGCTGTCGGTGTACGCGGCCACCAAGGCCTCCCTCATTGGCTTCACGCGCTCCCTCGCCCGCGAAGTCGGCCCGCTCGGCATCACCGTCAACGCGCTCGCGCCGGGTTTCGTCGATACCGAGATGACGCAGGAGCTCGAGGGCGCGCAGCGCGACCAGATAAGGCGTCGCAGTGCGCTCAAGCGCCTCGCCGATGTGGATGACGTCGCCGCGGCAGTCGAGTTTCTCCTGAGCGAGAAAGCCAAGAACATCACCGGTACCACGCTCACCGTGGACGCCGGCAACACGGCCTGAGCCGAACCCCGCGATCCTACAGCCGCAGCGCTCCGGACTGCAGCTGCGCGAACCGCGCCGCGTCCAGGGGCAGGTAGCTGCCCGCGGCAGCACTGTCGATAAAGAGTGCGTCGCGCACATGCGCGGGGTCATAGCCTTCCTGCATGAGTTCCTGCTTGCGCAGCTTGAAGGTGCCGGTAATCTCGAGCGTGCTCAGGACCCGCAGAAACACGGGCCGCGCGTAAGCGGGCAATTGCGCCACGAGTGCGCCGCGCAGCACCTCGAGGCTGAAGCCCTTCGCGACCACCAGGGCCGCCATGCCGGCGCGGCCATCGGCCCGCGGCACTTCGACGCCATAGACGGCGACGTCTGTCACACCGGGCACCTGCGCGATCACGGCGGCGAGCTCGGTGGTGGAGACGTTCTCGCCCTTCCAGCGGAAGGTGTCACCGACACGGTCGACGAAATAAAAGAATCCTTGCGCGTCCTGGCGCATGAGATCGCCGGTGCGGTACCAGCGGTCTCCCGGGGCAAACACGTCACGCAAGATCTTCTTGCCGGAGGCGGCGCCGTCCGTGTAGCCCTCGAAGCGTGAGGCACCCTGGTCGCTCATGATCTGCCCGACGGCCTCTCCGACCTCGTCCACGGTGCAGCGGCGGCAGCGACCCTGCGCATCGCGTGCTGGCAGCCCGGTGGCCAGGTCAAAGCCGACGAGTGCCACCGGCATACGGTGGGCGAGGAAGGGCGGGATGCGGCCGATGGCACCGGCGCGTCCTTCGCAGTTGTACAAGGAGAAATTGCCCTCGGTGGCCGCGTAGTACTCCAGGATCTGTGGGATGCGGAACCGTTCCTGGAACGGTACCCAAACTTCCGCGCGCAGGCCGTTGCCACAGGCAAGACGCAGTGCGTGCCGGGTTTCCTCGGGCTGTGGCGGGCTCGCGAGCAGGTAACGGCACAGCTCTCCGATGTACTGCATCAGCGTGCAGCGCTCGGCAGTCACATCCGCCCAGAAGGCCGTCGCGGAGAAGCGCTCGCGCACGATGACCGCGCCACCCCCCACGAGCGTCGCGCCGGTCGCCACCACGCCGCCGACGCTGTGATACATCGGCAGGCAGTTGTACATGCGGTCGGCGGGCTGCGTGTCCATGAGCCCTGCGAACCAGTGACTCCACTGCATGAGGCGGTAGTGGCTGACATTGGCGGCCTTCGGCAGGCCGGTAGTGCCGGAGGTGTAGATGCACAGCGCCCGCTCTGACAGCGTCGGCGCCCGAAACTCCTCGGCGCCGAGGGCGTCGTCGCCAAAGTCCGCCACCTCGAGAAGCGGCAGGCCGCTGTCAATGGCGCCATGCACCCAGCACTCAACCCCGGCCGGCAGACGTGCGCGCACGCGGCTCACGGTCGCGGCAAGCGTCGCGCCGGCAATGACGCTCCGGGGGTCGACGGTGCTCACGCAGTGCAGGAGTGCGTCCCCCGTGAGGTTGGTGTTGATGAGGGCGACCGTGACCCCGATGCGACTCAACCCGAGCCAGATCGCCATGTAATCGGGGCAGTTCGCCATGAAAAGGCACACTACGTCACCGGACTTAAGGCCCCGCGCCAAGCCCCAGCGGGCGTAGCGGTTGCAGGTCCCTGCCAGGGAGCGGTAGGTGAGCGTATGTCCCGGGGCGCACAGGGCCGGCGCGTCCCCGTAGCGCTCCGCCAGCTGCCCGATGAGGGCAGGCAGGGTGAGATGGGGGTTGCGCTCAATGGGCGCGGTGCGCTCGAGCGCACGGACCCAGGCCTTGAGAGGCGATCGCTTGTTTTCGTCGCTTTGCACTGCCATCGTGCCGAACCTAACGGACCTCAGCGGTCAGTGCACTTGAGAAGCCCGGTCAGCCGCTATGATACAAATCACAATAGTTGATTTAGCGTGGCCCGCGCCAGCTTTAAGGCGGGGGTTGCGACGATGAAACCCGAAACCATCGCCCTGCACGCAGGCTACGATTCCGACCCCACCACCAAGGCGGTGGCGGTCCCGATCTATCAGACGGTCGCCTATTCCTTCGACAGTGCGGAGCATGGAGCTGCGCTCTTTGATCTCGAGGTCGAGGGCTACCGCTACACCCGCATCGGCAACCCCACTACCACCGTGCTCGAGAAGCGCGTCGCGGAGCTCGAAGGCGGCATCGACGCCCTGGCGGTGAGTTCCGGGCAGACCGCGCTCTACTACACTGCGCTCAACGTCGCGGAGCGCGGGCAGAACATCGTCTCGGTGCCGCAGCTCTACGGCACCACCCACACGCTCTTCGCACACATCCTGCCGAAGTTCGGGGTGCAGGTGCGTTTCGCCAAGTCCGACCAGCCGGCCGATCTTGAAAAGCTGGTCGATGAGAACACGCGCGCGCTTTTTTGCGAGATGGTCGGCAATCCCGCCGGGAACATCTGCGACCTCGAAGCGCTTGCGGCCGTCACGCAGCGTGCGCGCATTCCGCTCATCGTCGACAACACCGTGCCGACGCCGATCCTGATCCGGCCCTTCGATTTCGGTGCCGACCTCGTGGTGCACTCGCTCACCAAGTTCATGGGCGGCCACGGCACCACCCTCGGCGGCGCCATCGTCGACAGCGGCAGGTTCCCCTGGGCCAGGGAGCGCGCCCGCTACCCAACCTTCAGTGAGCCCGATGAGTCCTACCATGGCCTCGTCTACACCGAGCACTACGGCGACAAAGCGTTCCTCGGGCGCGTGCGCAGCGTCTACCAGCGCACGATCGGCGCGGTTATCTCGCCGTTCAATGCCTTCCTCCTGCTGCAGGGCATCGAGACCGTGGCGCTGCGCGTGGAGCGCCATGTCGAGAACGCCCGGCGGGTGGCGCAGTTCCTGCGCGCCGACGCCCGCGTAGCGGCGGTGAGCTATGCGGGTTTTCCCGACAACCCGTACTACCCTCTGGCGCAGAAGTATCTCGGCGGACGGGCCTGCTCGCTCATGACCTTCGCCATCCGCGGCGGCTTCGATGCCGGCGCGCGCTTCTACGATGCGCTGCGCCTGTTCAAGCGCCTGGTGAACCTCGGGGATGCCAAGTCCCTGGCCTGCCACCCGGCCTCGACCACGCACCGGCAGATGTCGCCCGAGGAGCAGAGGATCGCCGGGGTAGGCCCGGAAACCATCCGGCTCAGCATTGGCATTGAGCATATCGACGACATCATTGCCGACCTCGACCAGGCGCTCGCCATCGCCACGCGGCCATGAGCTCGAAGCCCCTGCAATTGCCGCCCGCGGCGCTGTTCCCGGATGCCCTCGTGCGCACGCGCATTGATGATGCGCTGACGCGCGCCCTGCTCGCGGCCGCGGAGCGCGTGGCGGCCGGCAGCGTCGTGCCGACCCTTGATCGCGTGCAGTTCCGGCGCGAGCTCGAAGAGTTCGATTTCGCAGCTCCGCGTCCGCTGGAGGAGCTCATCGGCTGGACGCTGCAGCGACTCGAGCACGGCGTCGTGCACATGAACCACCCGCGCTATTTCGGCCTCTTCAACCCGGCCGCCAATTTTCCGGCGCAGTGCGCTGATCGCATTGCCGGCTCCTTCAATCCGCAGCTGGCGAGCTCCGGCTCCTCCCCGGCGCCAGTGGAAATCGAGGCCCACGTGATCCGTGCGCTGGCAGGCCGCGCCGGCCTGCCCCCCGGAAGCGGCGGCCATTTCACCACCAGCGGATCGGAAGCTAATTACACCGCCCTCGTGTGCGCGCTCACCGCGGCCGAGCCGCGCTTCGAGACCGAGGGCGTGCGTGCATTCCGGGGCCCGGTCGTGATGTATACCTCGCGCGAGTGCCAGCCTGCATGGTTCAAAATCGTGCACCAGGCCGGCGTCGGGCGGGATGCGCTGCGACTGATCGGCACCGATGGCCACGGGCGCATGGACGCCGCAGCGCTGGCGCGTGCGGTCGCCGAGGACAAGGCCGCCGGCCGCGTGCCGGTGCTGATCTCCGCTACGGCCGGCACGACTGCCGCCGGCATGATCGACCCGCTCGAGGCCTGTGCGCACATCTGCCGCGAGCACGGGATCTGGTATCACGTCGATGCGGCCTGGGGTGGCGCGGCACTCGCCTCCGAGAAGCTACGCGGTCTGCTGGCCGGCATGGAGCGCGCCGATTCCGTGACCATCGACGCCCACAAGTGGTTCGCCACCACCATGGGCTGCGGCATGTTCATAACGCGCAGGCCCGAGGTGCTGAGTGAGGCGTTCAAGGTTGCCGCCGAATTCATGCCCTCGAGCGTCACCGCGCTCGATCCCTATCTGAATACGGTGCAGTGGTCGCGGCGCTTCCTCGGGCTGCGCCTGTTTCTGTCGCTCGCCACCGCCGGGTGGAGCGGCTATGGGGTGCACGTGGAGCGGGCCGGGGAAGTCACCCGGCTGGCCCGCGAGCGCCTCGTGGCGCGGGGCTGGCGGGCGGTGAACGACTCCGAGCTTGCGGTCCTTTGCATCGTGCCGCCGCCCGGCTATCCCCCCATCCGGGACATCGTCAGGCGCGTGCTGGCCTCGGGGCGCGCCTGGGTCGCGGTTGCCAAGACCGAAGGGCGCGAAGTGGTGCGGGTATGCGTCACCCACGGCGAGACTTCCGCCGCCGACGTTGAGGAACTGGTGGCCGCGCTCGAAGCTAAGGCTTGAGGGCGAGCAGTCGTCCGAGCATCGCCTCGATCGAGGTCACCGACCGGAAAGTGTCCGGTGTGATCTCGTTCTGAGGAATGGTCAGGTCGAACTCACCCTCTACCGCGAGCATGAGATTCACCATCTTGATCGAACTCATCCCGAGCTCGCTCAGGCGTGCGTCCACGGGCAGCGAGGCGCCATCGCCCTTGTCCAGGATCTGCCCGATCAGGGCGAGCAGGCGCGGCCGCAGCGACAGGGCAGGGACAGGCTTCGCGGACACGTCGTTCATCGGTTACGCCAATGATACCGGTTCTGCACGGGCCGCCGCCGCTCGCGAGCGCACGATGTGGGCGAGCCAATTGCGATAGATCGCAACCGCAGAGGGTTGCCAGGTGTTGGTGAGGCCCGCCGCCACGGCAGCGAAGGGGAAGCGCTCGGTGAGTTCCGCGCGGCGGTCCGCGAGCGCCTGGATCCTGAAGGACTCCATCTGCCGCGTGGCCTCGGGCTTGAGGTAGCCGATCGGCAGCGTCGGGTAATGCTCCTGCGTGCCGGCAAGATACCGGCCGACATCGCGCCGATATTCCCTGAGTAGCGTTGTGCCCTCGTATTCCGGATGGCCCTGGAAGAACAGCAGGAGACTGCCGCGCTCGCGCACAAAGGCATCGGCGCCGCCCGCGTCGGACCAGCTGAGGAGCGTGTAATCGGCCGCGCGCAGCGCCGGCACGGGCAACTCGTTCCAGCGTGAGTGGGGCATATGCAGGGGCGACGCCGCGCCCTCCAGGAGCGCATGTCCCGCGAGAGTGCGGTGCTCGTATACCCCCGAGCGTTTCGCCGGCAGCCGTTGGCGCTGGATCCCGTCCAGGGCCTCGACCGCGGCGTGGGCGGCAAGACACGACCAGATGCTCGCCACGGTGCTGCGCTGGGCGAAATCCAGGAGCTCCACGAAACGCCCCCAGTAGGGCTCATCACGCAGTCGTGGTGCGCGCGGCTCGGTGCCGGTGACAATCAGGGCATCCAGCGGCTGCGCGAGCAGTTCCTCGATCGGCCAGTAGCGCCGGGCCACTTGTTCTGCGGCTTCGACGCCGCGCGACAGCTCCGGAAACGACGCCAGCCGCACGGCAATGGCCTGGTCGCCGGCAGCCGCCCCGAGAAGCGCACAAAACTGTGCTTCGGTCGACTGGAGCGCCGCGTCGGGCATGTTATTGATAAGTCCAATGCGCAGCGCCCCGTCCATCTGCGATTGCCCCACATCGGTGCGGGCGGACGGGGAGGACGTCCCGCGGGACTCAAGGGTTACCGGCATGATATTTCACTTATTTTTCAACGGTCTCTTCTGTGACGGACTGCGAAGGCCGTCACAAGCCCCTGATGTATCATCGGTTAGCCAGATTAGCGTCTGGCCACAAGGAAAACTAATCCGGGGGTCTCGTTAATGGAAGCTCAGGTACTCGGAGGGACGCCCACCGGAGTCGCCGACGCGGTCGTCGGGGATCTGTCGGCCCGCGGCAAGGCGGTGGCGGCGGTCGCGGCTGCCAACGCCCTCGATGTCGACGCCAACGCCCGCTTCCCGGCCGAGAGCTTCGCCGCCGCCAAGGCGCAACGGCTGCTCGGCATCATGGTGCCCAAGGCCCTGGGCGGGGAGGGTGCCAGCATCGGTGACGTCGCGGACGTGTGCTACCAGCTCGGCCAGTCCTGTTCCTCGAGCGGCATGATCTACGCGATGCATCAGGTGAAGATCGCCTGCATCGTGCGTCACATGGGTTCGAGCGTCTCGCTGCAGCAGCTGCTGCGGCGCCTGTGCGCCGAGCAGTTGCTGCTGGCTTCGTCCACCACCGAGGGCCAGGGCGGCGGCAACATCCGCTCGAGCGAGGCTCCGATCGAGCCGCTGGAGGGCGGCCGCATCAGTCTTGAGCGCAAGGCGAGCGTCATCTCCTACGGCGCCTACGCCGATGGCGTAGTGACGACCGCGCGTCGCGCGGCCGATGCCAACTCCTCGGACCAGGTGCTCGTGGCGCTCCTGAAGAGCGACTACACGCTGACGAAGCTGCAGGGCTGGAACGCGCTCGGCATGCGCGGTACCTGCAGCGAGGGCTACATGCTCAAAGCCAACGCCCAGGCCGACCAGGTTCTGCCGGAGACTTACGAGCTCATTCACTCACGCACCATGGTGCCCTCCGCCCACCTATTGTGGGGCTCGGTATGGACCGGGATCGCGGCGAGCGCCACCGCGCGCGCCCAGGCCTTCATCCGCAACGCCATGCGCCACAGCAACGGCCAGCTGCCCCCGGGTGCCCCGCAGTTCACCAAGGCGATGTCCACACTGCGCACCCTGCGCGGCATGCTCTCGACCTCGCTGCGCAAGTACCAGCAGGTCATGGACGACCCGCAGGCGATGGCGGGGCTGGATTTTCAGACCATGATCACCCTCACCAAGGTCGAGGCCTCCGAACTCGCCGCCAGCACCGTCATGAGCGCCATGCGCGCCTGTGGCCTGTCCGGCTATCGCAACGACGGCGACTACACCCTGGGCCGTCATCTGCGTGACGTGCTGTCCTCGCCGATCATGATCAACAACGACCGCATCCTGTCCAACCTGGCGACGCCTGCGCTGATGAGCGCGATCCCGACGTCGCTGCGCGAGTGACCCTGCGATGGCCTCCCGTTCCATCGCCCGACTTAACGGAGCCGAGCGACGATGACCGTTTCCCACGCTGAGACCGCCGCCACCGACCCGCTGGCCCACCTGGCCGGCGCGCTCTTCCGTGACATGGGCGTCGATGGTGTCTACGCCCGCAGCGCCCTCTACGAGGGCGTCATCGAGAAGCTCACGGCCTTCATCACGGCGCAGCGTGATCCGCGCGCTGAAGTGCTGCGGTTCCCACCGGTCATGAGCCGCAAGCAGCTGGAGAAATCAGGTTACCTCGACAGCTTTCCGAACCTCCTCGGGTGCGTGTGCGCGCTGCATGGCACCGAGGCGCAGATTCGCGGTGCGGCGGAACGCTTAAAGACCGGCGGTGACTGGACAACGTCTCTTGCGGCCGCGGATCTGGTGCTCTCGCCGGCTGCCTGCTATCCGGTATATCCCCTGGTGGCCAGCCGCGGACCGGTGCCGCCAGGCGGACTCGTGTTCGACGTCGCCGCCGACTGCTTCCGGCGTGAGCCCTCGAAGTCCCTGGATCGCCTCCAGTCCTTCCGTATGCGAGAGTACGTGCGCATCGGTGCGCCCGAGGACATCCGCAGCTTCCGCGAGGGCTGGATGAAGCGTGCCCAGGGCCTGGCGGACCAACTCGGACTTCCCTATGCGCTCGATGTGGCCAGTGACCCCTTCTTCGGCCGGGTAGGACAGATGATGGCGGTGAGTCAGGTGCAGAACTCGCTCAAGTTCGAGCTCCTGATTCCCTATTACGAGGGCGCTCGTCCTACCGCCTGTATGAGCTTCAACTATCACCAGGCGCACTTCGGCGAGGTATGGGGCCTTCACAATGAACGCCAGGAGCACAGCCATACCGGTTGCGTAGCCTTCGGCATGGACCGGCTGGCGGTCGCCATGTTCGCCATTCACGGCGTGGAGCTGCCGCGCTGGCCCGCGTCCGTGCGGCAGGCGCTGGCACTGTGACCGGAGCGGCCGGCCGGCGCGCCTAAGCCATGCCGCTCGATGCGCGCGCCAAGCGATTTCTCGACACGCTGGCCGCCCTGAATCCCCCGAGTGCCCTGTCGCTGTCGGCGGTCGAGCGTCGTGAGGCGCTCAAGCACCTGCTGAGTTTCTCCGGCCGCTCTGAGGCCGTAGGCGCGGTCGAGGAGCGCACGCTCCCCGGACCCGCGGGCCCGCTCGCGCTGCGCGTGTATACCCCCTCCAGCCGCCACTCAAGCGAGGCACTTCCCGGACTCATCTACTTCCATGGCGGGGGGCTCGTCGCCGGGAGTCTGGAAACCCACGACCCCATCTGCCGCTGCCTCGCTAATGCCAGCGAATGCCGCGTGCTCTCGGTCGACTACCGCTTAGGGCCCGAGAGCCGCTTCCCCGCGGCCCTGGAGGATGGCTGCGCCGCGACCCAGTGGATCGTAGGCCACGCGCGTGATCTTCTGCTCGATCCGCGGCGGCTCGGCATCTGCGGCGACTCCGCAGGGGCGACGCTCGCCGCGGTCATCTGTCAGCAACTGGCCGCCTCCCGGGGTGCCGCGCTGGCGTTCCAGTTCCTGCTCTGCCCCATCATGGATTTCGTTTCCGAGAGCGCCTCGCGGCGTGAGCTTGCGCAGGGCTACCTGGTCGACCGGGAGACCCTCGAGCATGACCTGCGGTATTACTTGGGACCGGATACCGATGCCGCCGATCCGCGCGTGTCGCCGCTGCGTGCGCCAGACCTCGACGCGCTGCCGCCGACCATCGTACACACGGCGGAGTTCGATCCGCTGCGTGATGAGGGGCGCGCCTACGCTGAGCGCCTCGAGGCCGCCGGTGTCAGGACCCTATACCGGTGTCATCCCGGTATGATTCACCTGTTTTACGGCATGCGGGGACTGATCCCGTATGCCGCCACGGCCTATGCGCAGATGGGCGCCGATATCCGCAGCCTGCTCGATGCTGCTTAGGGCGCCCAAGAGGACACACCGATGACGGATCGCTCTCAGGTCGAACAGCTCGTCAAGGAGTTACATGCCGCCCGCATGGAGGGTCACCTCGAGCGTCTGTGTGCGGTGTTCGCCCCCGATGCCCGGCTGCGCATCGCCGGCTCCAGCGACGGCAAGCCGATCGCGATCGATGCCAGCCGTATCGCGCGCATACGTCCGTGGCTCTCGATCCTGGTCAAGACCTTTCGCCTCAGCCGCTATCAGCTGCTCTCGATGACGATCGAGGGGGCCGCGGCCGCGGCCCACTGGCGCGTGGACATCGAGTCGAAGATCACCGGCATCATTGTTCCGACCGAGCTTGTCGACCTGATTGAAGTGCGCAACGGACAAATCAGCTCCCAGATCGAATTCTTCGTGCCCTGCTGAGTCGGCCGGGGGCAGGGTGCAATCACCCGCTCTCGCCGCGTCCTTCAGCTCCGGCCGCTGCTTCCCGACGCGATTGCCGCACGTCCAATCCCTGCAGGCACGCGGCAGCGGGAACACGGTTTGTCTGCATCACGTCCAGAACTCGTTTCGACCTTCATGAAGGTAGGCGGCGTCATTGTCGAGCATCTGAACACGCAGCGGTGCTCCGGGCAGCGCTGCGCCGCTAGCCGGTCGAAGCTGAACGACTGTTTGGTGGCGTGCGCGGAAGCCGCAGGTAAGCAGCGCCTGCGCCAGCAACGGGTCGTTAGCCCAGGCCACGACTTCGGCCGCATTCGGATCCCTGCGCGACTGCTCGGTTGCAAGGCGAATCATCGTGCGCCAGTCTGCCGGGTCCTGAGAATCGATCCAGCAGTCCGCGATTCGCACCTGCCCGGGTGCGTAGGCGAGCATGAAGTAGCCCTTAGTCCTGTCCGTCTTCTTGATTGCATACAGCTGCATCGGCGCGATCGGACAGTCAAGCGAGTAGCTAAACTCATCCAGCGAGCGCTCCATCGAAGCCATGCCGCGTGCCGGCATCGGCAACACGGCGGCGATGCTGCGCAGGTCGCTCGCGGCGACGTGCTGTGCCTGCCAGTCGCTGTCAGGCGAGCGGAGTCTAGGAAAAGTGGCGGCAACGCCGCGCGCCAGACGCGGCAGGCGCCGCCAGGGTGCATCCCCGCCGCTACGCAGCAGGCGCAGCGGATGCAGGGTGCGCACGTAGCCTGTGACCGTTCCGGCGGACCGAAAGCCGATGTACGGCAGGATACGCAGTGTCTGCGCGCTGCCGCCGATGGCCAGCAGCGTCGAGCTTTGCCCGATGTGTTTCATCAGGGCCACCCCCGCGCCGATTTCGCCCGCGCGCGCCGCCCAGTCGATTACATGGACGGTGCTGAGGCGACGCCCTTCCCAAATACAGGTGGAGTGAATGTTGGCGCCATGGGCCAGAACCTCATTGTCGTCACTCAGCACGAAAGATCGCGGGCCTGGCCGATCAGCACGCGGCCGCCAGTACTTCCAGTACAGGTGCGGCGCATCGACGTTCGGGCGTAGCCCGACTCCTGTCAACAGACTGACAATCGCTGCAGCATCTTCCGGCGTCGAAGGCCGAATCAAGCGGGCCATTGAGGCAAACTCTCCCATGGCGCGCAGATTGTGGAACTGCCGCCCAGCGCGATACCGTAAGCAACCCTAGACGCAGGCCACCCAGCGCGCCGCGGCACCCAAAGGACGAGTGCCGCCTGTACCATCATCGCCGTAGCGCGTCGCCCTTCATATTATGTCGGCTATGTTTGCCGGTGGTTGTGAACTGGCTCACCAGAAGACTATGCCGCCCTGGCCGCCGCGTTGCCCGCGCCGCAGGACAGTTTGCAGAGCCACATTACATACTTCGAGCCGCTAAGCGCGCAGCCGAAAATCAGCATGCTACTATTGATGCCAACCGCGCCACAAAGAGCGTCGGCAGCACTAAGCAGGCAAAAACGGTGGATGCCACTGCGACAGCGGTAGAGGGGCGGATCCCGCCGGGTCCGCCGGAGTCCTATGATCCCAGGCAGGATCTGCTCGGCTGGATGCAGCTGAACTTCGACCGCTTTGGTGACATCTACCGGGCAACTATCTACGGCGGCGAGGTGTATGTCGTCAGCTCGCCTGAGTACGCTGAGCACGTACTACTTGGTAACTGGCGCAATTTCTTGCGCAAGGGGCAGGCGGTCAAGCGTATCGCCCTGAGTCTCGGCAACGGGCTTATATCGAGCAACGGCGAGTTCTGGGTGTCGCAGCGGCGAATGATACAGCCCGCGTTCAGGCGCGAGGCGGTTGCGGCGCTGCGGGATGTCTTTCTAAAACCAAATATTGCGCTGGCCGAGAAGTGGAAGCAGGCGGCACGTGCCGGAGAGAGCGTCGATGTCACCCGCGACGTGAGTCTTGCTGTTCTGGAAGTGACACTGCTTTCGATCTTCGGCGACGACTACGACAAGGTGGCCGGGCAATTTCATATCATCGCCGAGGAATCGCGCAACATGGAGTTTGCGCAGACCTGCAGCGCCTTGTCGAAGACGATCGTGCGGATTGCCGAACGCCGGCGCAGCACACACAATGATGCCGAGGATATTCTGGGCATCATGATGCGCTCCCGGGATCGGGACACGGGGCAGTCGATGCCCGACGTGCAGTTGGCGCGCGAGGCGCTGACGCTGGTCATCGCCGGCCACGAAACCACGGCGAGCGTGCTCAACTGGATCTGGTATCTGCTGTCGCAGCATCCGCTCGTGGAAACCAAGGTCTTCGCCGAGATCGATGCGTTACTCGGCGACGAGCTGCCGACGATGGCTACGCTCGGGCGCTATACCCATACCCGCAGGGTCATCGAGGAAGCGCTGCGCTCCTATCCCCCGTTGTGGCTCATGACGCGCAAGGCCATCAATCCTGATCGGCTCGGCGAATATCTCGTGCCGGCGAAAACCGAAGTCTACATTTCGCCCTTCCTGCTGCAGCGGCATCCGCGCCTGTGGCAGAACCCGCAGCTCTTCGATCCAGACCGTTTTGCGGGCGACCCGCCGGCGCTTGAGGAGTCGGCGGATCCGCACCGCCTGGCCATGTGTCCGTTTGGGGCAGGTCCGCGTAACTGCATCGGCGAGTTTTTCGCGCGCGTCGAGATGCAGATTCATCTTCTGACGATCGCGAGGGAACTGCGGCTGCAGTTCGCACAGGCAGGGCCGGCTGAATACCTCGCGGGTGTGAATCTCTTGAGCCGGCACCATTTCATTGCTACGCCAGAGATCAGAGGGCGACACGTCCACTGACCGAGGGGTGCCGTCGTCGGCTGGGCCCTCTAGACTCCTCCGCACCCAGCGATCCGAGGGCGCCTTTCCCCATGCCGAGGCCGATGAGTACCAGTGCACCAATACGTACGCCGCGCGTCCCGGCTCTGGACGGTATCCGCGGCGTCGCCATCATCTGGGTCGTGTTTCACAACGCGACCGACATGCCGTATCCGGCACCGCGGGGGG
>Ga0302326_10001683_pt1 | contig 55635 bp, 48 predicted proteins | sample Palsa_T0_3_FD_202264 | JGI IMG/M metagenome (GOLD analysis project Ga0302326, IMG submission 202264) | Peat permafrost microbial communities from Stordalen Mire near Abisko, Sweden - Palsa_T0_3 | ecosystem: Environmental > Terrestrial > Soil > Palsa > Peat permafrost | place: Sweden: Abisko...
CAGGCCCGTTTTGTCCATTACCCGTCTTTCAGGTCCACCCGGCCCAGCCGCCGCCGGCCTACCCATTTCCCTGGGAATCAACACATATTATCAATATTTTGCAAATATTTATTAAAAATATTTTGCATATTACTCCAGCTTTGATTTAGAGCTCTCCCGCAGTCTTTCGACCGTCTTCCCGATCTGTGCAATCGCATAATCTACCTCTTCTTCTGTCGTATACCGGCCCAAACCCAACCGAAGCGAAGCGTGGGCCAGTGCATCTTCCAATCCCAGCGCCAACAGTACATAGCTGGGCTCCATTGACGCCGAAGTACAGGCTGAGCCGGAAGAAAGCGCGACATTTTTGCCAAGACCAGCCAGTAACGCCTCCCCATCCACATCCCGGAACGAGATATTTGTTACCTGCGGTAGCCGGTGGATCCGGCTGCCATTGACCCGGGCATAGTCAAGGCGCCTATCGCCGGCCACGCTGCCGTGTCCGCCGCTGCCCTGGAGGGCCAGCAGTCCTTCTTCCAGCCGGTCCCGCAGGGGCGCCAGCCGGTTACGGTCCGCTTCCATTTCCTGTCCGCAGAGGGAGCAGGCCTTCCCAAAACCCACGATGGCCGGAACATTTAGCGTCCCGCTCCGCATGCCCCGCTCATGACCGCCCCCATCCATTTGCGCCGTCAGCCTGACCCGGGGATCCCTGCGACGGACATAGAGCGCGCCAATCCCCTTTGGGCCATAGAGCTTATGTGCGCTAAACGTCATCAGGTCGATGCCGTCCGCGTTTACGTCCACGGGTATCTTCCCCACAGCCTGGGTGGCATCGGTGAAAAAGAGGATCCCATGCCGGCGGGCAATGGCGCTGATGGCCCGGACAGGCTGGATCACGCCGATCTCGTTATTGGCATACATCACGGCGATCAACACCGTCGTCGGCCGGATAGCGGTCTCCAGATCGGCGAGGCTGATCAGTCCCTCCCCGTCCACCGGAAGCCAGGTTACTTCCGCCCCTAGTTTCTCCAGGTGATGACAGGTGTCCAGCACCGCCTTGTGCTCGGTAGCCACGGTGATGATGTGATGTCCTTTCGCAGCGTATGATTCGAATACCCCTTTTATCGCCAGATTGTCCCCCTCGGTAGCCCCGGAAGTAAAGACGATCTCTTTTGCTGTGGCGCCCACCAGCGCCGCCACCTGTTCGCGGGCCAGCTCAACGGCCTCTTCCGCCTCCCAGCCCAGGGCATGGCTACGGCTGGCCGCATTGCCAAACCTTTCGGTGAAATAGGGCAGCATGGCTTCCACGACGCGGGGGTCACAGGGGGTAGTGGAATTATAATCGAGATAGACCGGGAGTTTAAGCATGGGAGCATTTATCACCGGCAAAATTATTCAATTCTTCTCCAATAACGGAAAAGCGAGCTCACATTGATATTGGTAGGAATAATTAACGGTGTCCGGAGCACCATATCCGAACATAGCGGGGCCACTCGTTATGATGGTCATGCCCGATAGTCTTCCGTTCGCATAATGTGAATAGGTGACGGTGGAAGTACCGTAGTTTTGAAAGAACTCGTCTACCTGGTTGGTTGTCCTGACCGTAGGCGCGGGTGCGGAAAGCAGCTGCATAATGGAGAAATAGTCTCCGACCGCCGCGGGTGAGGAATTATAGCCATAGGTGGTCGAAGTCGTGGTAGTAAAATTTGCCTGCGGGATAAAGGCCTGCAGGTTGCCATTGCTCCAGGTATACAACCAATAGCTGGGGCCGGGGGGTGGCGGGGTCTCGCAGCCGTCGCATTGGTCGGCCTTGATGACTTCCGTGCCGGTATAATAGTAATAGGTTGTCAGCAAGTAGTTGTTGGAGCTATTGCGAGTCACATCAACAAGCATCAGGCCCTGGCTATTCAGGGTAACGGAATCCGTTGTCGTGGATCCGGTTGTAGTGACGACCAGGTTTGTGTCGGCATAGGTATATACTTTGGAGCCGGAACCGGCGCCACCGGAGGATTGCAAGCCGGTAAGCCGTCCTTCGCGGTCATAGGTGAGATGATAAAAGGAAGTGTCCGGATTCCCATTCTCCGCCACCGTCACCCCGGAAATATTGCAAAATTCCAGCGGCAGGGGAATCAGTTTTTTTTTGCAGGAAGGCGCCAAAAGTACTGTGGCGACGACCAGGACGAAAAGGGAATTTATCTTTTTCATGGGAATTAATTACACGAATATTGATAGGTGATATTTTCGACGGTCGAACCGGAAGTACCCGTCAGCGCCGTTATCTTCCCGGTATTGTCATAGGTATAATTGACATTCTCGATCGTAGATCCAACGCTGTAACCGGTCAGCTGGTTGGCCGTCTTTACAAAGGTGCCGCCATAATTGAGCAATTGAACGATCTGAAAATAATCCCCCACCTCTGTAGGCTTGGTATTATACGTATAGGTAGTTGTCGTCGTACCGTCCGAACTGCTGACCGGGTTCCCGTTCGACCAGGTGTAGGTTGTCGTAACAGGCGTCCCGCCATTGACGGTTGTGACTTCCTTCTGAAGCTCGGTCCCCGAATAAGTATAAAGGCTCACTGTTTGCGTCGTGCCGCTCTGGTTGTAATCGCTTTCGATCAGTCCGTCGCTGTTCTGGGTAATGGAATCCGTTGTCGTGGTCGTGCCGTTGTTCGTAGTGATGTTTTCGGTGCTGCTGATATACGTGAATACCTTGTTGTAGTTAGTCCCGCTGTTGACATATTGTTCCGTCGATATCTGCCCGGCATTATTATACGTGATATTGAAGGTGGTAGTCGTCGTACCCAGCTGGTCGACAATCGTAATGATCTGGCATGCCGGCGTACTGCCGCTGCTTTTCTTGCTGCACGAGGGCGCGATGAGCTGGCTAAAGACCAGGACGATCAAAATAACATGGAGCTTCTTCATGGGTGATTTTTGGTTTCAGTGGCAAAAATAGGTCCAATTACCGCTGAAGACAATACCATTTAGCGGTAGTTTTTCCTGTCTGCCGCCCCATCTTTTACCGGTAATTCACCAAAAAACGCCAAAAAAATCCGAGCTTTCCACTATGCAAAAAGTCGAACATATCGGTATCGCCGTCAAAGACCTGGCGCTTTCTATCCCTTTGTTCGAGCGGCTGCTCGCGAGTCCCTGTTATAAAAAAGAATCGGTCGGCTCCGAAGAAGTGGAGACCGCCTTCTTCCAAAAAGGTGAAACAAAGATCGAGCTTCTCCAGGGACAAACCCCGGATAGCGTTATCAGCCGCTTCATCGAAAAAAAAGGCGAAGGCATGCACCATATCGCCTTCGAGGTAGCCGACATCCATGCTGAGATGCGGCGCCTGGCCGCGGCGGGCTTCACCTTGTTAAACGAAACGCCAAAAGAGGGCGCCGACAATAAACTGGTGTGCTTTCTGCATCCGAAAGGCACCGGGGGCGTTCTGATAGAACTTTGTATGGAGCGGCCCTAGCCCTTTAGAGGACCGGAGCGGGTGAGGGGTCGGGTGCAGGGCCGGAGCGGGTCCGGGAGCAGGGTTGGGGAATAGGGTCGGCAGCAGGGCCCCGGGCTTTATGGAATTATAAAATGAGAAATGTTCTTATTAATTTGGTATCCGGATGAAAAAACAGTTAGCTCCTTTGCTGTCCCGGTTGGGGTGGCTGGGGCTTCTTCTCCAGGTCCTTTCCCTGCCGGTGGCTGCGCAACCGGATACCGCAAAACCGGCACAGCCCGCTGCCTCCGCCCGGTCCTTCCGCACCTACGGATTCGGGCCGGCGCTGGTCATCACATCCGGGCCGTCCTTCCGAATCGAACGGACCACAACGCCGGACCTGTTGCAGGCACAACCGGCCGCTTTCGACCTTTCTTATGATTCCTTCCAGACCGAGCTTTTTCATGATCCCCGGCCTTATATCTTCTGGATCCGTTGCGGACTCCGGAATGATTCCGACAGCACCCTCCTCATCGATATCTATAACGGCACCCTTGACTATACCGACTGCTGGTGGGTATCTCCGGGCCAGCCTGTCGGTCAGGTATCCGGCGGCGCCTTACACCCGCCTCCACCCGGCAGCTCGCTGATCGACCGGCAATACAATATCCTTTCCCTGAAGATATCGCCCCATCGGTCGGGACAACTCTTTCTCGCTCTGAGACAAAAGACCCGGGAATTTGATTTCAATGGGGTACAGCTCTATACGCCGGCCGCGCTGGGTACGGCCTTCGCAGCAGACTACCAGGAAGAGCATGGCCGCCTTGTTTTTCAATGGCTGTTCCAGGGGTTCCTGCTCTGCCAGATGCTGTACCTGCTCTTTCAATGGATGATCATCCGCCGCAAGGAATATGGCTATTACCTGGCTTATATGGCGGTGATCGCCCTGTATTTCCTCAGTAAGTTCGAATCCGATCTGGGCCTGGACCTGCTCTTCACCCGACATCCCGTATTAAAGGTCTACCTGAGCAAGACCATGCTGATCCTGCCTTACTTCCTTTACTTTCGTTTCGTCCGGCATTTTCTCGAAATCCCGCAGCATTACCCGGTCCTGAACAAATGGATCATCCGGGTCGAATATTTTCTGCTGGTCTACGGGGCTGCCGATCTGGTCTATATCCTGCTGACCTCCGACCAGGTGGTGCAGACCTATGTCTTCACCGCAATCCTGCTGCTCGTCTTCGTCACGGCCGCTTCCTTTATTATTTATCTGTTCCGTCACCGGCAGGCGCTGATCTACTTCGTGCTGACCGGGAGCCTTTGTGTCGCTATCGGCAATATCCTGGGCCAGGTATTCACTTATTTCCAGGATTATCGTCATGTAAAGATCTTCCCCGACATCCTCCTTCTTCCCCAGTCGGGTGTGTTGCTCGAGATCCTTTGCTTTTCTGCCGGTCTGAGCTATAAGAGCCATATGTGGGAAAAGGAGAAGATCCGCGGTCAGGAAAGGCTGATCGACCAGCTGAAGGCCAATGAACAGCTGCAGTCGAGGATGCAGCATATCCGTAACAAGATCGCGCAGGATTTGCACGACGACATCGGGTCCACGTTGAGTTCAATTTCCATCCTCAGCGACCTCGCCATGAAAGACAACAGCAGCTCGCATACCCTCGAAACCATGAACGAGATCAAGGACAGTTCCATCCTGCTCATGGAAAGGATGGATGATATCGTCTGGAGCATCAATCCCCGTAACGATTCCCTGGAAAATCTCCTGATGCGCATACGTCACTTCGCCACTACCCTTTTCGAAGCCAAGGATATCGACTACCAGATCGAGATCCAGAAGAACATCCATGAGGTCAGGCTGCCCATGGACTACCGGCAGCACATCTATCTTATCCTGAAGGAAGCCATCAATAATCTCGTAAAATATGGGCGGGCTTCAGCGGCAACTATCGAAGTGCGGTTCGACCATCAGCACCTGCAATTATGTATCCGGGACAATGGCCAGGGTTTCGACCCCTCCTGTCCTTCCGCCGGCAACGGAATCCAGGGCATGAAGCAACGGGCCGCGCTGATGAATGCCCGGCTGGCCATCCGGTCGGCGGCCGGCGAAGGGACGGACATCCAGCTGCAGGTCGATCTCGCCTGAACCGGCGTCCTTCGCCGACATCGGGCCAGCCAAAATCCTATGAATATCCTATTGGAAAACCCGGTAATTGTCATCATATTTGAAGTCATGATCAAAATCGCCATTGTAGAAGACAACTCTCCGTTGCGCGCGAGCCTGGTTAGTCTTTTCGACAGGACGGAAGGTATGCGTTGTGTGGCATCCATGAGCAACCTGCTGAATGTCGTCAGCGAGATCGGCAGCGCACTGCCCGACATTATCCTGATGGACATCGGGCTGCCCAATATCTCGGGCATCGAAGGTGTGCGCACGGTTAAAACTCATTTTCCTGCTATCCAGATCCTTATGTTCACCGTATTCGATGACGACGAAAATATCTTCGATGCCATCCGGACCGGCGCCGCCGGCTACCTGCTGAAGAAGACGCCGCCTGACGAGATCGTCCAGGCCGTTCGTGAATTGCATCTTGGCGGAGCCCCCATGACCGCCAGCATTGCACGCCGCGTCATCCAGTCCTTTCAGGCAGTCCCCAGCACGCTTGTCGAAGACTACCGGTTGACCGTCAGGGAGAATGAAATCCTTTATTCTCTTGTCGATGGTCTCAGCTATAAAAAGATTGCCGACAAACATTACGTCAGCATCAGCACGATCCGCACCCATATCTGCAACATCTACCATAAGCTGCACGTCAATTCCAAAGCCCAAGCCGTAGCCCGCGTCCTCAGCCCGAAGAAGCCGCACTGACCCCGCCGTCCGCCGGACTCCAAATTCATATATTCATCCGATTGTCCCGCTGCCTTTTTTACTGTCATTTTGTGGCAGATAACCCCGAACCCGTAACCCAAGGTATCGGCAACCCGACATGTCATACCACCTCTCCCGCCTCCGGTAACCATCTGCCGGAGCGCGGCGACGGGGTTCCGGTCGCCCGATAAAGAGAATGGTGTTTCAAAGAGGAGCCGTCGCGTCCCGAAGGAAGGGCAGGCGGTTTTTTTTGCGCGCAGGGGGGCCGGTCCCCATCCTCACAATATCATATATTCATCCGATTGTCCCGCATTTCTTTTTACCGTCATTTTGCATCAAACAATAACATAATGAAACACCTATTCCTTCTCTTCTTCTGCAGCGCAGCCTGCCTGCTTCTCCGCGGACAAGTCACCGACCCCAAATCGGTGGCCCAGCAAGACGCCAGCAACCATGCCAATAACGATATCAACAGCAGCATCAACAATAACCTCAATAAAACGGAAAACACGCTCAAGGGACTGTTCAAAAAGAAATCCAAAACCGCCAAAACCGACAGCACAGCCTCCGCCGCATCCACCGGCGCACAGGGCACAGTCGCGGCAGGCACCACAGCCGCGGCAGGCGCCGTTGTCGACCCTTCAGCGCCAGCGTCCCTCAAGACCTACTCCAACTACGACTTCGTCCCTGGCGAACAGGTCGTCTTCGAAGATCCTTTTACAGACGACCAGGACGGCGAATTCCCGGCGCACTGGAGGCTGATTGCCGGCCAGGGTATTGTCAATAAGGTCAATACAGACCCTGCATTCTTCCTTACGCAAGGCAACTACGTCCGTGTCGCCCCGCGTATGAAGACCGAGAAAGACTACCTCCCGGAGAACTTCACCATCGAATTCGACTTTTATCCGACACCCGGCGCCTACAAACCTATGCTGCTATTCGCCACCAGCGATAACCAAAGCCGTAATATCTCCTTCGGCGCAGATGTGAGTACCGATTATTTCCCGAATAACTTCAGCGGACAATTTCCGGGTGACAGGAACCATTTCGACGGCAAATGGCACCACGCCGCCATCATTAAAAAAGGTACTCAGATCAAGTGTTACGAGGACCAGTACCGCGTCCTGGTCATGCCGGACTGCGGCAGCTGTAAGATGAGTTCCGTTCAGGTAGGGGGTATCGGCGGCATGGAAACACCTATTGTATTCAGGAACTTCAGGATTGCAGAAGGGGGTAATATGAACATGATCGGCCAGAAATTCACGGATGCCAAAATCATTACCCACGGCATCAATTTCGACATCGATAAGGCCAGCATCCGTCCCGAGAGCATGGGTACCCTCAACATGATCGTCAATGTGATGAAAGCGAATCCCGATCTAAAATTCGAAGTGGACGGCCATACCGATAATACTGGTACCCCTGCTCACAATCTGCAATTGTCCCAGCAGCGTGCCGACGCCGTCATGGCACAGCTCGTCACATTGGGCATCGACGTCACCCGGTTGACTACGAAAGGGCTGGGGGATACTAAGCCTATCTCGGACAATGGCACCCAGGAAGGCAAGGCCAATAACCGCCGCGTCGAATTCGTAAAAATATAACGATCGCCCGATAAAGAGAATGTTGTTTCACAGAGGAGCCGTCGCGTCCCCGTAGGCAGGGCCGGCGGTTTTTTTTGCGCGCGAGGGGCATTGCCAGGGGGGAGAAAGCAGTACCGTTAATCCCTGATAATGAATGACGCCGTATAATGCAGGTTCGTCTGCGGATTGATCGCCCGGACAAAATATGTCCCGGCAGCCATCTTGCGGTTAAAATTTAGGTGTATCAGGTTCGTGATGGGATAATAATTCCGTTGTACCAGGTTGCCGTCGGCCGCATAGATCTGGATATCCCAGTTCTGGTTGTCGCCCGGGAGGCTGATATTGATAAAATCACCGGGGGGATTCGGATAGATCGAGAAGCTTGTCGCTGTGGCATTGCCAAGATCGATGATAGCCAATTGGGAATAATGATTGGGACCAATGGGGTCGACCACCCGCAGCCGAAAATACAGTGTCCCCGTAGCCCTGGGGTCAAGCGGAAAATTATAGTTGTAGGCTGCATCTCCGGCCGCGCCCTGTCCGGGCACGGTCGCCGAATCGGTAAAATCCTTCCCGTCGGTGCTGGTCTGGATGACATAGTACCGGCCAGCCTGTTCATTGCTGGCTGTCCAGCTCAAGAGCGCAGTCTGAGCATTTTCACGTGTAGCAGTAAACGTTAAAATATCCGTTGCCAGCGTACCGGGGACGCAAAAATAATAGGTGATGGAAAAGTTGATCACGTCGGTGATCGTGGTAGAGGTAACCGTCAGCCCGGAAGAAGGTAACGGTACATTATTATCGCTATAAGTTATGGGAATGATCCCGCTTCCTGTAAAATCACTGAAATTTGCTGCGCTGCTTTGTATCGAATCATTGATGATGGGATAGTTGTTCAGGGCGTTGGGCATGTTGATCGTCTCCGAAGCGCCACTGGCCAGGGGCGTACCAAAAACAGGGTTCGAAACGGCCGCAGCGCCGGTATTCACCGGGGTGCTGGTGACCCCATCACTTCGGAATAAAGAAACAAACGGAGTTGTGATCGGATTGGCGGTATTATTCTGGACTACCACAACGGCACTGGCTGTTACCTTGGATTTGATGACAACGGAAACTAAGGTCGATGTCGAAGTGGGGAACTGTGGTAATGGATAACTGTAAGAGCCCTGAACGAGGTTATTCGGATTGGTAACCGTTGCTCCATAGGTGGTACTATAGGTGGTCGATTGTATGGTACCAGCACACTGCGCCGAAACGCGGGACGATGTCAGCATGCCGCCGGCTGACAACAGGACTATGTGCAGGATGGCGGCTACCCTGGATAATTGGATTTTTGACAGCCTCATAGGAACAAAATTGATTTAGGGTCGACTCCTATAATAACACCAAAAAGGGGATATTATTATGCGCCGCTTGGCAGGTCTTCGCGCTTTGCGCGGTCCAAAAATGTGGTATCCGTTAAAAAACCCCCCTAAAAGCTTTTAAATGAGCCCTATAAGGTAAAAAAGATAAGGTATTAAAATTTTTTAATGCGCACCGGGCACAATAAAAGTAGCAGAGATCGTCCGTTGCCCCCGGAGGTCCAAAGCGCGGACAAAATAAGTCCCGGCGGGCAGTTTGCCGTTGAAATTGATCAGCATCGTATGTGTCTGCAAAAAGACATTCCGCTGGACAAGGTTACCATTGGCTGCGAGGATATCTACCTGCCAATCGGTAGCCTCAGGCAGGGCCGGGACGAGGTTGATAAAATCGGTGGCGGGATTGGGATAAAGCTGCAACCCCTTGCCGGCGGATGTCAGCGACACTTCTTTGATGGTAGAATAACTGGCCTGACCGGTGGCATCCAGGACCTGAAGCCGGTAATACCAATTGCTGTCAGCATCTTCCGGAAGCTCATCCGGGTAGCTGTAGTTGGCCGTGCTGCCATCGGCCGTGGCGGCGACGGTTGCGATATTCGTAAAACTACGCGTGGTGCTGCCGCGCTGGATAATATACTCCCGTCCGGTGGTTTCATTGGTTGCAGCCCAGTTCAGCTTAACATTCCGGGGACCGACCGGGGCGGCTGACCAGCCGTAGAGATCCGTCGCCAGGAGGGCGCCGCTTTGGCAATACAGGTATTGAAGGGAAAATGTCAGCGTATTGGAAATACCCGCGCTATAGTAATAGGCAGCGTTATTGACCGTCGTCAAATTTGTAAAGGTGAACGCCTGATAACGCAGGTTGACCAGCCCGGTCCCTAAGAAAGGCGATACGGCGGTGACGCTATCGCTGGAAATATGATTGGTGAGAAAGTCAACCGGTGTCTGGGTCACCGATTGGTCCGGGTTCAGCGGATAGCTGCCTATCGATTGACTGGTGACATTGGAATAAGGAGCCGGTAAAGGAGTGCCGCTGAATTCATCCTGCTCGCCAACCGTCAGCGAATAGGTCTCCGCCGACGTATCGGCATTGCGAAGGGTAAAGCCATACAGGCTGTTCACGCTGGCCAGGAGCCTGACCGACACCAGGGTACCCGAATCCGGGCTAAATTGCGGAAAACGGAGGTTGAAAACACCAAAACCATTACTGGTCAATGCTGTATCGTAGGTGCGGGTCGCAAGATTCCCTACACATTGCGCCTGAACGGCTTGCCCGAGGATTAATCCTGCCAGCAAGACGAGGCCCACTTTTCTCCGGAAGAAAGGATTATAGCTTTGCATTTTAATAGGGATATTGGGTTGCAGTCTTTGGTAAAACTGATTTTACCCATTATTTATTTTACATATTTAGCAGTTCTGGCAAATAATTGACTTTTCAGGCAGGGTTGCAATCGCGATAATGCAGGTTGGAGAGGTTGTGATTACTTATCAAAAATGAGGCCGGACAAAGAAAAAATCCCGCCCGTCAGGGGAAGTTTTCACAAAAAGAAAACCGCCCCCCTGAGGAGACGGTTTCGCAATCTTTTTTTTAAGGGAGACTACTTAGCGATAAGTATTTTATTTACCTGCTTCGTTCCATCCGATCCGGTCACGACGATCAGATAGCTGCCCTGGGGGAAGTTGGAGATAGTAAGGGGAACGGTCGTTCCGCCGGCATTGCTTACATTTTTTTCCATCAGCACCTGACCGGAGAGGTTGATCAACCGAATATTGGCGCTCACCGAAGCATCGCCGCTCAGTGCGATGTTGACATAATCTGTGGCGGGGTTTGGATAGACGCTGATGGAGCTCATCAGACCAATTCGAACGGCCTTCACCGGGGAATAGGCATATTTGCCATCCCTGTCTACCATCTCGAGGCGGTATTCGCTGGTGCCGGTAGCGGGTTTTTTGTCGGTAAAGGAATAATTGACGGCTATGGCAGAATTGCCCTGGGCGGTCACGGTACCGATATTATCCCAGCTGGCGCCGGCGTTCGTGCTGGACTGAACCACAAAATGATCGGAGTTGATCTCCAGATCGGTCGTCCAGGCCAGGTCGACGGCCCCGTTGTCCACTACGGCGCTGAAATTAGCCAGGATGATCGGCAGTGTGCCGCCGGAGCCCAGATTGGCCACTCCGATCAGGGTCGTGCCATACGACGCATTGCTGTTGCTGGCAACGTTATTTCCGACAAAACCCGAAGGCGCTGTCCCTACCTGTTTGAAATAGCTGGTGACACCGCCCGAAGTAAAGCTGGTCAGAACGCCATCATAGGTACCCGCAGCCGAGGCATTCAGAAACGAGCTGCTGGTGAGCAGCTGGATCGTATTGCCCGTCCCGTCGTTGGCCAGGATGATGCTGTTCGAGGTGGCAAAGCCGCTCGCGCCCGAATTGCCGATCGTCAGGACGGTGGTATTGCCGGTACCCCCGATTTGCAGGGTCGCATTGTCGGACAGAGTGACTGTGGTGTTCAGGGTGACCGTACCTTCTATATTAAGGACGATCAGGCAATTGACGCAATTTTGAGGGGGTTCGACTGTCTGCCAGATACCGGGACCGGAAGCGGTATGCCAGTTACCTGCCGTTACCGCTGTGTACGTACCGCCTGCATATTGGGCGGAAGAGGAAAGAGAAGAAAACAAAAGGCACGAGATGACAAGAGTCAGAGTGTAAAGCTTTTTCATGATCGCTGTTGCATTAAATTAATTGAATGTGGTTAAGGGTAAACCATAGTCAATAATGGATTTTCGTCCTTGATCAGGTACGGATCCCTGAGATTTTACAAACGATTTGGATGTAATATGCGCGATCATCCTACCCGGAAAAGGTGGGAGATAAACTGGTTTTAATAAATTATAAGGATGATTGGGTACTCAACGATTCGGGATTGTCTTTCGGTAGGAAGGAATAGAATAGAGTGGAATCCAGGACGAAAATAGTAAGAATACTACGAATATGCAAGTGTCCGGCTAAAAATTTTTATCCGCCGTCAGACGGCTTCTTCCCCGGAGTCTATCTTGGTGAGTCCCAGCTTGTCCAGCGCCAATTGAGCGGCAATCTGGCTGGCGTCCTTCTTATTATACGCTTTTCCCTGGGATAGTAATTCTCCGTCGACGACGGCGCCGACCGTAAAGAGGCGACGCCCACCTTCCACCCGCTCGTCGAGGGTCTCGAACTCCAGGTTTTTGCCGTTTTTATTGGCCCAGCCATAGAGTTTGTTCTTGTGGTTGATCTCCAGGTTTTCCAGGTCATCGAGAAAAAGATAGGGCTGGATCACCCTTTCCACCACCCATTGCCGGGTCTTTTCAAAACCCTTGTCCAGATAAATAGCCCCCACGATCGCCTCCAGGGTATTCCCGAATATCTGGCTCATTTTCAGGCTGCTATCGAATTTGTTGAAATTACTGATCTTTTTGAGGCCCATCTTGATGGCAATCTCATTCAGCTGGTTGCGGTTGACCATTTTGCTCCGCATTTCGGTCAAAAAACCTTCTTCTTTATAGGGATATTTCTTGAAGAGGAAATCGGCGATGATGGCGCTGAGAATAGCGTCACCGAGGTATTCAAGCCGCTCGTTGTTCTCATCGGCGCCATCTTTGACGGACCGGTGAGTCAGGGCTGTTTTATATAGCACGGCCTTGGCCGGGGCAAACCCGAGCACGTTCCGAAGCTGCCTTTTGAAAGAAGCGACAGTGGCGTCGCCCTTTATAATACGTTCAAGGATTCCCACACCAACAATCTACAATTTTTTTGATCTAAATAAAAAATTAGTTTTCGCTTTCGGCGGTCAGTATTTGCTGACGATCACGCAGGCGTTATGGCCGCCGAAGCCAAAAGTATTGCTCAAGGCGGCCCTGACTGTTCTTTGTTGCGGTTTCCAGAACGTAAAATTCAGCCGGGGATCCAATTCGGGGTCATCCGTTATGTGATTGATAGTAGGCGGCACCACGTCGTGCACCACGCTCATCACACAGGCAATAGCCTCGATGACACCGGCAGCCCCCAGGCAATGGCCGGTCATGGATTTGGTAGAGCTGATATTGGCGGCGAACGCATGTTCGCCAAAAACATGGGTAATGGCCTTTATTTCCGCTGTATCTCCCAGCGGCGTCGAGGTTCCATGGGTATTGATATAATCGATATCCGCCGGCTTGAGCCTGGCGTCCTTCAGGGCCGCGATCATCACATTCTTGGCGCCAAGCCCTTCAGGGTGGGGCGCCGTCAAATGATAAGCATCTGCCGTAGCGCCGCAACCAAGGATCTCGCAATAAATATGGGCGCCCCGGGCCCTGGCATGCTCCAGCTCTTCCAATACCAGTACCCCGGCGGCTTCTCCCATGACAAATCCATCCCTGTCCTTGTCATAGGGACGGCTGGCGCTGCCCGGGTCATCGTTACGTTCGCTCAGCGCCTTCATTGCATTGAACCCGCCGATGCCGGATTCGCTGACTACGGCTTCCGAGCCGCCGCTGATGATGATATCGGCCATACCAAGGCGGAGGAGATTGAAGGCCTCCATGATTGCGTTCGTCGAAGAGGCGCAGGCGCTGGTCACTGCAAAATTGGGGCCGCGGAACCCATGTCGCATGGAGATATGTCCTGCTGCAATATCCAGGATCATCTTGGGAATAAAGAAAGGGTTGAAGCGGGGAGTTCCGTCACCTTTGGCAAAATTGATGACTTCTTCCTGGAAGGTGATGAGGCCCCCGATGCCGCTGGCAAATACGACACCGATCCTGTCCGGGTTCATCGTCGCCTTATCGATACCCGCATCCCTGACTGCCTCGTCACTGGCTGCCACGGCGATCTGTGTATAGCGGTCCAGCTTTCGCGCCTCCTTTCTTTCCAGGTATTGCAACGCATCGAAACCTTTTAGTTCACAGGCAAACCTTGTTTTAAATTTGGAGGCATCGAACAGGGTGATGGGACCCGCGCCGGAAACGCCATTCAGCAATCCATTCCAGTAATCAGAGGTATTATTACCTATAGGAGTAAGGGTACCGATTCCCGTAATAACGACTCGTTTCAATTGCATATAGGACTTTTCCCAGGAAATTGTCTAAGGATAAATCCGCCTTCTAAGCCCTAATGCTTGAAAAGGCGGATCCAACAAATTTATTGCAGCGAACTAATAATAACGTTAAATAGTCTCTGCTTATTTAGCGTGCTCTTCCAGGTAAGCGATGGCCTGACCGACGGTTGTAATGGTCTCAGCCTGTTCGTCCGGAATCGAAATATTGAATTCCTTTTCGAACTCCATGATCAATTCTACGGTGTCCAGAGAGTCGGCACCCAGATCATTTGTAAAAGAGGCTTCATTGGTCACTTCGGCTTCTTCTACCCCGAGTTTGTCCACTATAATTTTCTTAACTCTTGTAGCGATGTCTGACATTTTAAGTAAATTTTATTAGTTATACGGCTGCAAATGTAAAAATTTTGGGTTAAACCAAACAAACAAGGCATTTTTAATTTTTTCGGGTATAATCGTCCCTATATAAGGATTTTGCAGCAATTTTCCTTATTAATATAATATTTAGCAGCCGGGACTTGCAAATTTAATAACTTCGGCGTCCCGCTAAAAGGGATCTAGTACATAGTATGGCACTTAGGATGATAGACCACGGAACGAAGGAATATCTGCAAATGGTGCATTTGAGGAACGAAATCCTGCGCAAACCCCTCGGTCTCAGCTTTGACAAGGAAGAGCTGGAAAAGGAAAAAGAGGACATCCTGATGGGTGCCTTTGAGGACGACCGTCTCCTGGGCTGTTGTCTGATGTCGCGCATGGACGCTGTCACCATCCGCCTCCGCCAGATGGCCGTGCCGAACAATATGCAGGGTAAAGGCATCGGAAGGGCCCTTATGATCTTTGCGGAAAACATCGCCCGCGACCTGGGCTATAGGAAATTGTGCATGCATGCCCGGACAACGGCTGTCGGCTTTTATCAGAAACTAGGCTATAGCATCAACGGCGAAGAGTTTATGGAAGTGACGATCCCGCATTACGTCATGGAGAAAAGTCTGTAGTCCTATTATACCGGAACCCCCGACGCCAGTGCAAAATTGCTCATCCGTTTCAGGAACCCCAGCAGATCCGCCATGGACCGGACTTCGTTCACCACCAGCAGGAAGTGTTTGCCTGCCTGTTTCAGCTTTGCCTTATTGGTATGTTTTTGCAGGTATTCCAGGATGAGCCTGAAGGTATCCGACTCGAAATAGGGTGAATCCGGCCGGTTGATAAAATAACAGCGCAGATCGTCCAGTTTCAGGATGATCTTTTCAAATCCCAGGGTCACCGCCAGCTTACGGATGCGGACGGTATCGAAAAGGTCTTCGACCTGCGGCGGAATAGGGCCAAAGCGGTCGATCAGCTCGGAGTGGAAGTGTTGGAGTTCCTCTTCGGTATCGCAGTTGTCCAGGCGTGTATACAAGGTCAGGCGTTCTGTGATGCTTTCCACATAGCTGTCCGGGATCAGGATCTCCAGGTCGGTATCGATCGTACAATCCTGCACGTAATCTTCCTGTTTGGCAATCTCTTCTTTGAAAAGATCCCGGAATTCCGTCCGTTTCAGCTCCCGTATCGCCTCTTCCAGCACTTTCTGGTACATCTCGAACCCGATTTCGACCATAAAACCGCTCTGCTCGCCACCCAGCAGATTGCCCGCTCCCCGGATATCCAGATCGCGCATCGCGATCTGAAAGCCGCTACCAAGGTCGCTGTGCTGCTCGAGGGTCTGCAGCCGCTTGCGTGAGTCCGATGGGAGGGTCGCCAGCGAAGGCGCCAGCAGATAGCAAAACGCCTTTTTATTGCTTCGCCCCGCCCGGCCTCGCAGCTGGTGCAGGTCACTGAGGCCGAAATTATGGGCGTTATTGACGATGATGGTATTCATATTGGGAATGTCCACACCGCTCTCTACGATATTCGTACAGACGAGTACGTCATATTTCTTATCGATAAAATTCAGGATCCTGTCCTCCAGCTCATGGCCTTCCATCTGGCCGTGGGCATAGCCGATACTGAGGTCGGGGCAAAGCCCCTGGATGATGGCCGACATCTCGGCGAGACCCTGCACCCGGTTGTAGATAAAGAACACCTGACCGCCCCGCTCCGTCTCGAAGTAGATAGCGTCGCGGATAAAATCTTCATTGTACCCGTGCAGTTCCGTCTGTATCGGCTGGCGGTTTGGCGGAGGCGTATTGATAATGCTGAGATCCCGGGCGCCCATGAGACTGAAATGAAGGGTCCGCGGGATCGGTGTCGCCGTCAGCGTCAGGCAGTCGACATGCGTACGCAGCGTCTTTATCTTTTCTTTAGCCGCGACGCCGAACTTTTGTTCTTCGTCGATCACCAGCAATCCCAGGTCCTTGAATTTTACTTCCTTGCCCAGGATCGCGTGGGTGCCGATAATGATATTGATCTTCCCTTCTTCCAGCCCCTTCAGGGTTTCTTTCTTTTCCTTTGCCGACTTGAAACGATTGATAAAATCGACTTGAACCGGGAAATCACGGAGCCGGTCGCTAAAAGTTTTGAAATGCTGGAAAGCCAGGATAGTAGTCGGTACCAGCACGGCCACCTGCTTATTGTCACAGCAGGCCTTAAAAGCTGCCCGGATCGCTATCTCAGTCTTGCCAAAGCCCACATCGCCGCAGACCAGGCGGTCCATTGGCGACGGCGCTTCCATATCCTTTTTTACGTCGGCCGTGGCCTTGCTCTGATCGGGTGTATCCTCGTAGATAAAGGAGGCCTCCAATTCGGTCTGCATATAGTTATCGGGCGTGAAAGCAAAGCCTTTTTCGGCCTTACGCTGGGCATACAGGCGGATCAGGTCAAAGGCGATCTCCTTCACCCGGGTCTTGGTCTTTTCCTTCAGCCTCTGCCAGGCATCGCTGCCCAATTTGTTGACCTTTGGCACTGTGCCTTCCTTGCCTGTGAACTTGGAGATCTTGTGCAGGGAGTTGATGTTGACATAAAGGATATCGCTGTCCTTATAAATGATACGGACAGCTTCCTGTAGCCGGCCGTTGGCCTCGATCTTCTGCAGACCGCTATAAACACCCACTCCATGGTCGATATGGGTGACATAATCGCCGGGCTGCAGCTCCCTGAGGGTCCGCAGGGTGATCGCCTTATTCTTATTATAAGCTTGTTTTACCTTGTATTTATGATAGCGTTGGAAGATCTGGTGGTCTGTATAGCAGACCATTTTCAGATCTTCCTCTATAAATCCTTCGTGGATAGAATGGGGTACCGGGTTAAATGTAATTTCTGCATGCAGGTCTTCGAAGATGGTACGCAATCGCTCCAATTGCTTGGGATTCTCGGCAAACAGGCAAAGCGTATACTTTTTGGCTTCCCAGGACTTCAGATCGCGGATCAGCATGTCGAACTGCCGGTTGAACGCGGGTTGGGGCCGGGTGTGAAATTCAAGGATAAAGGGCGCTTCCTGCCGCCCGGCGGGAAGATCGCCACCCACCACCGCTAAGGTCCCTGCCGCCCAGGTCCCTGTCGCCCAGGTCCCTGCCGAAGGACCAAACTCGACCAGGTGGAATTTTTCAAGTTCGCGTTCGATCTGCTCCGACGTTACGAACTCTTCGGGGTTCAGCTCCCTTTTTTCCATCTTATCGTCGTCTTCGTCGCCCAAGGCTGCCGTGAATGAAGGCTGAGGTCTGCCCAGGGGGGCTCCGTGAAGCGGTCCTTTGCGCGAGTGGGAGCCGGGCGTGTGGGAGCCGGTCGCAAGGGTGCTGGCCGCAAGGGCGGAGGTACGTATGGTATCCAGGAAAAGTCCCAGGTCCTCCTCCTGCAAGAGCAGCCGCTCCCGGGTGAAAGCCCAGTCCTGCATCCAAATCACCGTGGCTGCCGGGAGGAATTCGAGCAGTGAAATCTTCTCGCCGCTGTCAGGCCGGTTATCCACGTTTGGAATGATGTTTACCTGCAGCAGCTTGCGTTCGCTCATCTGCGTCTCGGGATCGAAGATGCGGATGGAATCGACATCGTTGCCAAACAGCTCTACCCGGTATGGCTTTTCGTTGCCAAAAGAATAAATGTCCAGGATGCCGCCGCGAAGCGCGAACTGTCCCGGCTCATAGACAAAATCCGTCCGCTCAAATCCTTTATTGACCAATTTTTCCAGTAATCCGTTCAGGTCAAGCGTGTCGCCGGCCTTGAGGGAGATAATGTTACCGGACAGGGTCGATGGCAGGACCACCTTTTCAAAAAGAGCTTCCGGATAGGTGATAATCAGCTTTTTCCCGCTGCCGGTCGATGCAGCGCCCGGCAGTTGTCCCGAAGCGGCGGCCAGCCGGGTGAGCGTTTCCGTCCGCAGCATCACATGACTGCTATTCAGCAGGCGATAGTTCTTTTTATTTTTGAAGGAGGCGGGAAAGTAGAAGAGGTCAAGCGCACCTGTAAGGCTTTCAATCGTATTGTGAAGGTAGGCTGCGGCTTCCGCGTCCTCACAGACTACCAGGTGGCTGAGCTGGCGGGTCGTTTCCTGCTGAAAAATGGCGCTGATGAGAAAGGCGGGTGAGCTGCCCTGCAGATTTTTGCAGGCGACCCGCTGTGGGGTGGACAATAAGAGCCTGTTCGCCAATTGAAAAAGGCGGGGCGAATGTACAAATGAACCAAGAAGAGCCTCACTATTCATTCCGGCGCAAATATACGGAAAAGCGCGGAAGCCGCGGATGAAAAAGGGCTTCGCGACGCCCCTCTAAGCAACCGATGTGCAAAAAATCCCGTAAATCTCTAATAACTCTTTACGCCTGGTGAATTGGATAAATCTAATAAAACACCTTATGACTGGACTCTACACTGCAATCCACCCGGGTCATCGTTCCGGGCAGCACTTTTACGGGTGCGATATTGTTCTTTTCATCCCGGCGGGTGGCATAGAACAGGTCGCCTTTCCTGGTGAAAACAGAGTAAGTCCCCGGGGGGAGTAGGATGCTAAAATTTCCCTTGTCATCGGTATCGGCCTGCCGGATCAATCGGGTATGGATGGCCTCGCAATATGGAGAGGTCCCCTGCCGGACGACCTGGCTATCGTTGGTCAGCGCAAAAACGCAGACGACGGCTTTTATACCCGGTCCAGCCGGTGGAGGCGAGGGGGCGGTGACAGGGGGCAAAGGGGTTCCGGCGGCGGAGGAGTCGGGGAGCGGGGGAGCGGCGTTTGACGGGGCGGTGGCGGAGTGGTTGCCGGAGAGGCGACGGCGGGGTGAAGGCATCCGGTTGCCCGAGAGCTGATAGACCGTTCCTTCTATCCCTGACTGTTGAAAAACAACCGGATAGAAAGCTGGTCCGGCTGCCGGCAAAGAAGCCACGCAGATTGCTATAATAAAGGCTCGAAAGTCCATAAAAACGTTAATTTTAGAAAAAGTTTTAAAACACGCTTATGAATAAAAGCAGGGTCCCGTCCTTATTCCTCCTACCCGTATTCTTACTTCTATTCGTACTCGCCGGATTGACCTCCCGGGCTCAAGTAACGCCGGATATACCTAAACTACAAAAAAACAGCCAGGATCTGTTGGCGAAAGGCGCCGGGCAGCAGCAGCTGCTGACGAAGATTGCCCTTCAAAAAGGATGGTCGCTTGTCATGCGGAATAAAAAAGGGCAGAACGCGTATTTACGGGGTGTTGACAAGCTGGGACGACCTGTTTATACCACGACCACCGATAATATAATTTCCGCTGCCACTATCCGGACCAATAAATTATGGCCGGGGGGGTCTACCGGGCTATCCCTCAATGGCGATGTCGCCGCAATGAAAGGAAAGATAGCCATTTGGGATGAGGGTCTCGTCCGGCCCACCCATGTGGAGCTGGTCGGCCGGGTCATCCAGGTGGACAATTCTCCGATCTTAAGCGACCACTCCACGCATGTTTCCGGCACTATGATCGCCGCTGGGGTCAACCCGGTGGCAAAAGGGATGTCCTATGGCGCCCAGCTGCTGCAGTGTTACGATTTTATTAATGACACAGCCGAAATGATTGCCGCTGCGGGGCAGGGGTTATTGCTCTCCAACCATTCCTATGCCGACATTGCCGGCTGGTACCAGGATGGCTCGAATGGGAATCGCTGGGAATTTTTCGGCCAACCCGGAGACACCGTCGATATTGATTTCGGTCTTTATGACCAGACAACACAGGTCTGGGATTCCATCGCCTATCATTTTCCATATTACCTTATCTGCAAGGCGGCCGGGAACAACCCCGGTGATACCGGGCCTTCTGTAGGCGGCGATTACTGGCGGACGAATGCCCAGGGTAGCTTTTATGATGCTGGCCCCCGTCCGGCCGGTATCAGCAGCAATGCGGGTTTCCGAACGATCGCTACTTATGGGAACGCCAAAAATATATTAGACGTCGGCGCCGTCAATCCGATCCCCGGCGGGTATTCCCAACCTTCGGATGTCGTTTGGTCCGGCTTTTCCAGCGAGGGGCCTACCGGCGACGGCCGGATCAAGCCGGACCTGGTGGCCGATGGGGTGAATGTGCTGTCCAGTATCAGCACCGCTGATAATGCTTACGATATATACAGCGGTACTTCGATGGCTACGCCCGCCACCTGCGGGTCGTCTTTTCTGTTGCAGCAATATTATTCCAAATTGCATAGCGGGACCTATATGCGGTCTGCCACACTCAAGGGTCTTCTGATCCATACGGCCGATGAAGCCGGCTCCTATCCCGGTCCGGACTATGTCTTTGGCTGGGGGCTTATCGATATGCAGCGGGCTGCCTCGGTCATTACGTCGGATAACACCGATCAAAGCCAGCAGATCCATGAAAGTAGCCTGACCAACGGCACCAAGGACAGTGAAACATTTACCATCACTGCCTCCGGTAAGACCCCCGTCTATGCCACCATATCCTGGACCGACGTCGCCGGCACACCGCCGAATATTCCAAACAACGAAGTGGATTTTAAGGATGTCACGATCAAGCTGGTCAACGACCTTGACCTTCGCATTACGGACAATACCACCGGGAAAATATATATGCCCTGGATATTGAATCCCTCCAGCCCGGCTGCCGCCGCTACCAAGGGCGATAATATCCGCGACAATGTCGAAAAAGTCGAGCTTGGCGACAGCCTGATCCCTGGCAGGACCTATACGCTCACCATTACCCATAAAGGCACCCTCCAGCGCGGCACGCAGCTCTATTCGCTGCTGATCAGCGGCGCCGGTGGGGCAGCTGTCTGTACGTCCGGCTCTACCAGCGGCGGCGCCGACATCACCGGGGTCACACTGAGCAATCTTTCCAATCCCGTTCCGACCAATCCCGGCTGTCCGGGGTATGTCGACTTTACGGCATTGACGCCCGCGAACCTGCCCGTTGGCCAGACCGTGCCCATCTCGATCACCACCGCCAGCTGTAACGGCACCAACAATACCAGGATCGTTGCTGTCTACATCGACTACAACAATAATGATACGTTCGAGACCAATGAGCTGGCCTACACAAGTGCGGCTACGCTGGCAGGCACGGCCAGCGGCTCGATCACCATCCCCCCGACCGCTGTGGTCGGATCCTTTGCCCGCATGCGGGTCATCGCAGAAGAGACCAGCAATCCCGCCGTCATTACCCCGTGCGGCACCTATACCAACGGCGAGACGCAGGATTATCGTGTCTACTTCACCAATCCTATCCCCGACGTCGGCATTGTCGACCTGGAATATCCGAATCAAACGACCTGCTCGAATGACTCGACGATTGTCTCCGTCCGGATCCACAACTATGACAGCACTGCGATAACCACCGGGGTCCCGGTGACCACTGTTATCAGCCAGGGCGGCAATGTCATTGCCAGTTATAGCACGGTCTGCAGGGACAGCATCCCCGCCAACGGTGAAGTGGTCTACACCTATAGCTCTACCCTGCCGACAGTCGCCGGCAACAGCTATACTTTTGTCAGCTATACTTCCCTTAGCGGAGATGTCAATACGGCCAACGACAGCAATACGACGGTCGTCACCGTCAATCCTGCCGCGGCTGCCATTGCCGGATCTGCTACTGTCTGCGGCAACAATGCAACTTCGGTACAACTGAAAGCCAATGCGACCGGCGATGATATACCCCTCTGGTATGACAGCCAGACGGCGACGACGCCGATAGCTGCCGGTAATAAAACGACGACTTCGGATATCCTCCCTACTTATTATGTGGCCCTGAACGATCTCAATGTCAGTGGCGGCTCACCCAACGCGCTGGCCTATGCGCCAACCTCGGGCAGTCCCGGATTTTATTACCCGCTGGACGGTCAATTTATGGAGATCTCTACCAGCGTGCCCCTGACCCTGCAAAGCGCCAGGCTCTATGTCGGTCATTCCGGGCAGGTCACTTTCACCCTTGCCACCCTGATAAGCATCAGTCCGAGCCTTGGGTATTCCTACTATCCGGTAACCAGCACCACGATCGATGTTTATAATACAAGACCGGCGCAGTTGGGCCGGATCAATATCGCGCAGGGCGGGATGACCGATACGGGCGGTATCTTCGAATTGAATATCCCGATCCCCAACCCGGGTAATTACATCCTTATTGCACAATGCTCGGATACCGCCACGCTGTTCCTTAACTCGGGTATCACGACCAACCACTACCCGATCAGCATCCCCGGAGTGTTTGCCGTCACGGGTAATTCCAATATATACGATCCCAATAATACAGCGGACAGTATCACCTATTTCCAGCAGTATTACTTCCCGATATATGATATCGGCGTTACGTTGGATGCCTGTCCCGGCCCGAGATCAGCCGTGACACCGACGTCGGAACCAGCGCCGACCATAACGATCTCCAATACCAATGTCCTCACCAGCAGTTCCGATAGCGGGAATCAGTGGTATCTGAATGACAGTGCGCTCACCAATGCTACAAATCCCACCTATACGGCTTCGTTCGCCGGAACCTATTACACGGTGGTGACGGATTCGGTCACCGGTTGTGCGCTGATCTCGAACAAAATTGTCTATAATCGCGCAGGTGGTGGTATTGGCCTGACAGCGTACCCCAATCCCAGTAATGGCTCTTTCCTGGTGCAATTCTCGACGACCACAGCGGCAAATACAGCGGTCGAAATCTTCGATGTACTGGGCCAGAAAGTCTATGAGGCGCAATACCCGAATTTTGTTGGGTTCTTCTCTCAACAGATCGATGCCCTCTATCTTGCTTCAGGGGTGTATGTGTTGAAGGTCGTCAATGGCGGCAATAGCTATATCGACAAGCTTCTTATAAAAAAATAACAGGAAATAACCGGTCCCCGGCGGTGCGGGCTTTTCGCACTGCCGGGGAAAACCGGAGAAAATTGGATATATTACATGCATGCTCCAACCTTGGCGAACAGGTACGGTAATCCGTATTGAGCAGGAGGCGGCGCAAACGCGCCGGTTCTGGATACAAATTCCGGAACTACCCGCTTTCGATTTCGAGCCGGGGCAATTTGTCACCCTGGATCTCCCCATTCACGAGAAGCCCAACAAGCGCGTGCGTAGCTATTCAATCGCCTCCTGGCCGGATGGCAGCAATATTATCGAACTGGTAATCGTCTTTCTGGAAGGCGGAGCAGGAACAACGTATTTATTCAATGAAGTAACGCCAGGCAGTCAGCTGACCCTTCGGGGGCCGCAGGGCATCTTCACCTTGCCGGAGCCGATCGAAAAAGACCTTTTCCTTATCTGCACGGGAACGGGTGTGGCGCCTTTCCGATCAATGACACATTATATCCTGGACCATAACGTTCCTCATCAGGATATCTACCTGATCTTTGGCTGTCGTAAATTCGATGATTGTCTTTACCGGCAGGAACTGACGGAACTGGCGGAAAGCATCCCACGTTTCCATTATATTCCAACCTTCTCCCGCGAGACGATCACCCCCGGCGGTCCTCTTGTCCGCACAGGGTATGTACATGCCGTTTATGAAGAGTTTTGCCATAGCCGGCAACCCGCCCATTTCTTTCTGTGCGGCTGGAAAAATATGATCGATGAGGCCAAACAGCGTATCCAGGCACTCGGCTACGAACGCAAATCCATCCACCAGGAATTGTATGGCTGAGCGTTCAGGCCTGCTATCTTATTTTGAAGCTTTTTCTTTGGAATTCTCTTTACTGCCGTTGATTTTCATCGGGATGACAGGAATGGACTGATCCTTCAACCGGCTCTCCAACATGACAAAAGCCCGCTGGGCTTCCAGTGTCTCTTCATTACAGTTCATCAACTCTGCTTCTAATTGTTTGATCCTGGACCTGCTCTTGTTCAACTTTGCTTTCCCTATAAGGGCCCCTAAAACAGCCCCGGATATAATCGCGGCAAACAGGATAACGGGATTAATGATAGGATCGAATGTTAATGACATCTTACTTTAAGTATTTAAGGTTCTTAAACAAGAAGACGGGCTCTCTAATTAAAGGGAATAGCAATAAGCTCTTTCAGGGGATAGTGGATAGATCATAAGATCCTTGTCCGATTCAAATATAACAATAAAATGATACAAAATCCGGAAGAAATAGTAAGTGCTATTATTTATTTTTCTCCCGTCCATGCAGCGTTTCAGGGGAATATTGCCGTCTTGCCGTTAGTCTCCGATGTTCCGGCTGACCAGGGCGGGGATCTCCCCGATCGGGATCCTTTCCTGCTGCATGCTGTCCCGATAACGGATCGTAACCGTATGATCTTCTTTGCTTTGGTGATCTACCGTCACACAGAAAGGGGTCCCGATGGCGTCCATCCGGCGATATCGTTTACCAATCGCGTCTTTTTCCTCATAAAAACAGCGGAACCTGGGCTTACAGGTATCCATAATCTCCCGGGCGATCTCCGGCAGGCCGTCTTTTTTTGTCAGTGGCAGGATGGCCAGCTTGACGGGCGCCAGTCGTGGTGGAAATTTCAGTACTACCCGGCTATCGGGCTTTTCCGGTGTGCCGAGGTCTTCTTCTGCATACGCCTCGCTCAGCACCATCAGGATCGTTCTGTCCAGACCGATAGAGGTCTCGATGACATAGGGAATATAGTTCTGGTTGATCCCGGGGTCGAAATATTGCAATTTTTTCTTGCTATACTCCTGGTGGCGGCTCAGATCGTGATTTGTACGGGAATGGATACCTTCCACTTCCTTGAAGCCGAAAGGAAATTCATATTCGATGTCACAGGCTGCTTTTGCATAGAAAGCAAGCTTTACATGGTCATGAAAGCGATATTTTTCTTTTGGAATACCCAAACCAAGATGCCATTTCATCCTCGCCTCCTTCCAGTATTCATACCATTCATCTTCCGTGCCGGGGCGAATAAAAAATTGCATTTCCATCTGTTCGAATTCCCGCATGCGAAAGATAAACTGCCGCGCGACGATCTCATTGCGGAAGGCCTTACCGATCTGGGCGATGCCAAACGGGATCTTCATCCTGCCCGTCTTCTGTACATTGAGGAAGTTGACGAAAATGCCCTGGGCCGTTTCCGGTCGCAGATAGATTTCGCTGGCTTCTTCCGAAACGCTGCCCAGTTGGGTGGAAAACATGAGATTGAACTGACGGATCTCCGTCCATTTGGAGGTGCCGCTGACGCCACATTTTATATTGTGGTCTTCGATGAGCTTTTTCAATCCCGGAAAATCTTCGGCAGCCAGCAGCCGGTCCGTTTCTGCCAAAAGGGTTTCCGCTTCGCTCTTTTTCCCTTCCTTCTCCAATTCGTCGGCATAGGCTTCGATAAGATGATCGACCCGGTAGCGCTTTTTGCTGTCCTTATTATCGATCATCGGGTCGCTGAACCCATCCACATGACCGCTGGCTTTCCAGGTAGTGGGGTGCATAAAAATGGCGGCGTCGATACCTACAATATTCTCCCGCAGCTGGGTCATGCTCCTCCACCAATGGTCCCTGATGTTCTTCTTCAGCTCACTGCCATTCTGGCCATAGTCATAGACCGCGCTCAGTCCATCATAGATTTCGCTGGAAGGAAAAATAAAACCGTATTCTTTGCAATGCGAAATGATCGCCTGAAATCTATTGGTATCGTTTGCCATGGCGGCAAAGATATAGTACGGGTGTGAATTCCGCTTATCTTTGCCGGACAAAGTCATGTCCATCCAATTTAAAGAACGGCAACCTGCATTATTGGAGCGGTTTGGAGTCTATTACCTGGACCTCTTCCGCAAAAAAAACCTGACCCATCGCGCTTTCGACTTGTCCGATGCGGAGCTAAGCGCGGTCGTCCGGCGTATTTCCGGCAAAGGTATCCTGCTTTCCGCCCTTATAGGGCTGCTGTGTGTCTGGCCGACGATCTTTGTCTCCGTCGCAGGCTGGGGGCAGCAGGATAGCTGGTGGGTCCGCTATGCCTGGCTGGGGGCTGTCAACGGCATTTGCATCCTGGTGGAATTCTACCTGCTCTTTCTTATCGCGCTTCACGCCGTTCATGAAGTCAGCGAGCTGATCAATATCCGTTCGAATGACGCCGACTTTCTGAAAAGCGGCCCTTTCAGTATCACGCATATCCTTTCCAGGGCAGCCCTGGAGATCCAGGACCCGGAATGGCATATCCTGGGTATTGATCCTTTTAAGCGGGTTTCCAAAATGGATCTGCTGCTCCTCGGTCTCCTGTATAAATGCAAGATTATTCTCACCAATTTTGTCGCCAGATGGATACTTCTTCATACGGTCGGGCCTACGATCGGCGGGGTCTCCATCAATTATATCGCTTTACCGGTGGAATGCTTCTGGAATGGCGCCGTATTGTTGCGGGTGGTCAGAGAGGCCCGGCTGCGGCTATTTGGTTTTGCCCTTTGCAACGAGCTGGCCGACCGGATCCTCAGGGACCGGGTCCTGGACCGGCTATCACCGGCGGCCAGGAACAGCTGTATGCGGGCTATCGGCAATGCCGTTGTCCTGGCCAGAAACTATCATCCCAATATGATCGTCCTCGCTCTACGCTTCCAGCACTTGCTGGAGCTACATAAGGATCATCGTTATGACGACTGGGGGCTTTTTCTTCAGGCCCTCAACGATGCGACCCCTGAGGAACGTCTTTTCCTGCTAAACCTGTTTACCCTGGCAGTTGCCTTTGACGGCCGGGTTTCCGGCGCCGAGCTAAAAAATATGAAGGATGCTTATGGACCGGATTACGATCATTACCGCCCCCGGCTCCTGCAGCTGACCGCCGCACTGCATGCCGGCCGGATCAATGAGGCGGCGGCATTGAGCAAACTCGATTTTACGGCGAGGTAAGCTCGTTTACGGCGAATTGATTTACAGCGAATTGATTTACGGCTCGGTGAGCTTCGCGTTGGTCTTGTGCCGCACGGCGTCACGAATATTTTTTTTTATAAAATTTTCCCCCAGGGCTGTGGTCAGGTCGACGCCGGTTTGGTTTGCGATGCAGATCAGCACCCAGAGGACATCCGCCAGCTCGTCGGCGAGGTTTTTGTTTGTATCGGAGTCTTTGAAGGATTGATCGCCATAGAGCCGGCTCATCAGTCTGGCTACTTCGCCGACCTCTTCTGTCAGAATAGCCATATTGGTGAGCTCGCTGAAATAGCGGACGCCGGTGGTCCTGATCCAGGTATCGACAAGATCCTGTGCTTTGCGGATAGATAATGGCTGCGGGGGAGTGTCGGGTGCCGATCGGGCAGTGTCGGGTGCGGATGGCGCAGTGTCGGGTGCCGATGCTGTGCCGTCGCCGGTTGTCTCCAGCAGGATCTCGCCTTTCAAAAAAGCTTTGGCATGCCCGGTTATCAATACCCTGTCTCCCTTCAGCTCACAGTCCAGCCATCCCCGGCGGGCAGACAGCTGGATCGCCGAAAGCCGTTGCTTGCCCAGCCGGGCGGCCCAGTAAGGCGCCAGCATTGAATGCGCTGAGCCTGTAGCGGGGTCTTCATCGATGCCTGATTGAGGAAAAAAGCAGCGTGAGACAAAGTCCGACTCCTTTCCGGGGGCAGTTACCACTACCCCCCGCGCCGGTACGGCAGCCAGCCGTTTAAAATCCGGCTTTAGCGCCTCTACTGCCTGCTGATCGTCGAGCACGACCATATAGTCGAAGGGGCCTTTATACAGATCCCGGGCCGGGATCTGCAGTCCATCGAAGACGGCTGACGCCGGCGTCGGAGCGGTTGGAGAAGGAGCCGTTGGCGTTGGATCTGCCGGGGAAGAGGTCACCGGTTGAGCTACTGTCGCCGGAAAATTCAGCGTGAGCGCCCCTCCCCCGGCCTTCGATACCTGCAGGTCGCCGCTACTGCGGGTATGAAAGGTGATTATATCGCGGTCATATCCCAGGTGCCCGAAAAGGACATAGGCCGCCGCCAGGGTGGCATGACCGCAAAGCGCTACTTCCGTTGCAGGGGTGAACCAGCGGATCGAATAGCCCTGTCCTTCGGGAACAAAAAAAGCAGTGTCTGCCAGGTTATTTTCCATGGCGATATGCTGCAGCAGCGTATCCGGCAACCATTGCTCCAGGGGGATGACCGCAGCCGGGTTACCCTGAAAAAGTTCCTCCGCAAAGGCATCCACCTGGTAAATTTGCATATGATTTCTTGAAAAGCACGAAGGTACTAAGTTAGCGCATACAGAATTCCTTCAGAATAAAGCCCTACTTTTATTTCAATGAAAATCCTGATCGTCGAGGATGAGACGGACCTGGCGCAGAGCATGGCCACCTATCTGAAGGGGGAAAACTATCTCTGCGAACTGGCCCCCGATTGCCGGTCTGCCCTGGAAAAGATCGAGTTGTTCGACTATGACTGCATCCTGCTGGACATCTCCCTTTCTGACGGCAATGGCCTGACTGTATTGAAGGAATTGAAGGCCAATAACAAAACGGATGGGGTAATAATACTATCTGCCAGAAATTCAATCCATGATAAGATAGCCGGGCTGAACATGGGCGCCGATGATTATCTTAGTAAACCCTTTCACCTGCCTGAATTAAACGCCCGTATTGCTGCTGTGATCCGAAGAAGGCGATTCGAAGGCAATAAAACGCTGGTATTGAATGAACTCGTAATCGACCTGATCGGCAAGACAGTAAATGTCGGTCATGAACCTGTAGACCTCACCAGAAAAGAATACGATCTTTTGCTTTATCTCGCCTCCAATAAGAACCGGGTGATCTCCAAAAATGCCATCGCCGAGCATCTTTCCGGGGAGCAGACCATGGATTATGACAATCTGGACTTCATTTATTCCCATGTGAAAAATCTGAAGCGGAAATTACATCAGGCGGGGTGCGGCGATTATATCCGGTCTTTATACGGCATGGGATATAAGTTTGAGATAAAGATGTAGGGGCTGCGGCAGGCTTCGAGAACTTCGTCGGAGCTGCTTCGCCACGCTCCTCCTCGTTCGTAACCTTCGCTGCGCTTGGTTACTCCCTATTTTTTGTGTCTATGAGGATCGTCACCGGCCCGTCATTTAACAGTTCCACTTTCATATCTGCGCCAAATTCTCCGGTAAAAATCCTTTTGCCCAGGTCAGCTTCCAGGCAACCGATCATTTTCTCATACAGGGGGATAGCTATATCCGGTTTGCTGGCCCTGATATAGGAAGGCCGATTACCTTTTTTGGTGGCGGCATGCAGGGTGAACTGACTTACCAGCAGGATATCAGCACCCGTTTCTTTTGCGGAGACATTCATCACGCCTTCGCTGTCATTGAAGATCCGCAGATTAACGACTTTGCCGCTGAGCCAAACGGCATCTTCTGCGGTATCGGCGTCTTCTATGCCGACAAACAGCAACAGTCCCGCCTTTATGGACGAGCGCAACCTGCCTTCGATACTGACAGAAGCATGGCTTACCCGTTGAATAACAGCCCGCATTTTTTGTGTAAATATAAGCCTCCTGCGGAGCCCGCAGCATTTAAGAGGGTTATGCAGCCTGTAGCAGGGCGCCGTTACGCAGGGAGCTCCGTCCCCGCCTGATCTCCTGGATAGCGACAATGATCGCACCCATCATCAACAACAGGAAAATGATGGAGGCCATCCATTGGATCTGGCGACCCAGGTAATAAGACAGCGGCCGAAAGAAGAAGCGGATAATATGACGGCCCGATGGAACAGACAGGCCACGCAGCACATAGTTGGTGCGAATGATCGGCGTCTCGTGATCATCGATCCAGGCCCGCCAGCCCCGGTTATAATAGACTTCACTAAAGACAGCGAACCGCTTTCCCGGCGCCTGTGACAGATAGGTGATCTCATCATTATCATTTTTGACCAGCGTGATCGTTCCGGCCGTGTCGGTGGACGCTGCAAGCCGGACATTGCTGCTGTCGGTGGTAAAAACAATCGCCGTGTCCTTCGGGTCAAAATGAGTGAGCGCATTCATGACATCATTCGCAGCCGGTTCGAAGCGGACTGCCCGTACAAACCATACCGGTCCCAGGGAACTTTCATTCCGGAATACCGAATCACCTCCACCCTTTGCCGGTTTTATAATGTACTTCGTGTTCAGCATATTGATCACGGGGCTGCAATTGGGGAAATTATACAACTGACGGTTGATCAGGTCCTCATAGATCTTTAACCTGGCGGCGTGATAGCCCCCGATGGAAAAATGAAAATAGGCTGTCATGGCGCCATAGGTCAGCGTGTTGGCGGTACTATCCCGCAGATCGAATACCCGGAAATACCCCTTATCTTCCTGTATCTTTTTGTCGGCATTTGTTGCCGCGAAATTTTGCTGATAATCATCATTTTCCTGATAATTATCATTATTGAGATATTTCAGGTCCACGCTCATGACATCGGCAAAGATCAGAAGTCCCATGACGCCCACTAAAAAGGAAGAGGACAGCGCTTTGCGGATATAAAGGCCGAGGATCAGGGCTGCGGCCAGTATAAGGCCGAAGGACCGAAGCAGGCTTTCGCCGAAAAGGGTCTTTCGGTCTTCTCGTAATGCACGGACAAAATCTTCCATATAGCCGATAGCGGAGCTGCCCTGGTCGGCCGCCTTCTTTAAAAGATCCGTTTCCCAGGCGCTGGAATAATTAAAAAGAAAATACATCCCTGTCAGCAGGAGAAAGACGCCGGCTATGCTAAGCAATCCCCATTTATACTGACGCCAGAGGGCTACCCTGTCCTCCGCCATCCGGATCTTGTCCAGCGTAAGGGTGGCCATCATACAGAACAGGAAGGTAGGGACGACCAGGATCATGCTTGGCGCCCTGAACTTATTGTATAAGGGAAGCCATTTTTCCAGGAACCCATTAAACGCATAAAAATACCCCCCCCAGCTCATGGCGATAGTTAGCAGACTGACGCCCAGTATCCACCACTTATGGCGATCGTCCAGTATAAAAAGACCAAGGATGGTCAGCAGGATAATGATAGCGCCAGCATAGGGCGGTCCGGCGAAAAACTTACCGACACCCCCCCAGTAATAGCGGGGACCGTCCTCGCCAATCTGGACAGCCAGATCGGGGGGCATTTCTTCCATTACCCGGGCGGCCTTTGACTGCTGCGGCGACAGCTGCAGGTCGGTACTACCGCCATAAATGTCCGGTACCAGCATGACAAAGGGCTCCAGCTTAAACATGCTGAACTCAAAGGCGGCAGAGTCGCTAAGGCCGTTATGGGCAATACCGCCAGGATTGTCGGCCAGCTCGCTGCCGGCGCGGACCGATTCTTTTGAAGAGTCATAGGTGGTAAAGAGAACCACCGCATTACAGAGGATACCTACCAGGGTTGCGCCTACTGTCATTGCCAATACCTGTCCTACCCGACGGATCTTCCCTTTACGGATCCAGGGAACCGCGTATCCCAACAGCAGGCCGGCAGCTATGATCATCGTATAATACACGATCTGGATATGATTAAAGGAGATGAGCAGGGCGGTAAAAAGGGCTAAAAGCGTCATGCCCAGCCAGTATTTCTTTTCACAGATCAGGATCAGCGACCCGATCACGCCGGGCAGCAGGGCAATAGACTGCATTTTTGTATCATGACCTACCGATATGATCACGGGGTTATAGGTAGCATAGGCATAGGCGAGGGCGCCGATAATCCCGATATAAGGATTGATCCGCAGTACACCTGCCAGAAAATAGAAGCAGATACAGGCCAGGAAAAAAAAACTTGCCGGCTTTGCGAGGTAAAAAGTGAGCACACCGTAAAAGAGACCCGGAACGCTGACCGACTGGCTGTCCATCGCAATCTGGTAAGCTGGCATCCCGCCAAACATGCTGTTGCTCCAAAGCGGAAAATGGCCATGCGTTTCCTTGTATTGGAACGAATTGTGGGCCATTCCCTGCCATTGCAATACATCTTCCTGGGATAAAACTTTGTCTTCGAAAGCAGGTTTACAGTAAAGATAAGCAACCCCCCCAAAGATAAAGATAGCGACGAGATGGGGCAGCGCAGTTATAAACAGACCCTTAGTTATATATTTCATTCCGGTTAATACAGTTATCACCTGGACAATTCAGGAGTGCAATTCCCGGACCAGCTTCGCTAACAGCCTTCATTTCCGCCCCGCAGCATCCGGTTTTTAATTTATCTTTAACCACCGAAGCACCCGTCTCCGGTGCCGAAAATAACATGAAGATTGAGATTATAAAAGAAATAATTTTCCGGACGGCCCGCAGCGGCGGCAAAGGTGGCCAGAATGTCAACAAGGTCGAAACCATGGTGGAGGGGTATTTCTCCATCAGGGATTCGGCGCTCCTTACCGGGGCGGAGAAGGACACGTTGGAGCGGAAGCTGAGCAGGAAGATAAACTCGGATGGTTTCCTGCAGGTACGCTCACAGGTTCATCGGACCCAGCTGGCCAATAAGGCCGAGGTGGTCCGTAAAATGCAGGCTTTGCTGGAGCAAGGGCTTAAAAAGGAGAAACGACGTGTCGCCACCCGGCCTTCCGCCGCTTCAAAGGAACGGAGGATCGAACATAAGAAAAGGCAATCCGGGATCAAGGAAGGGCGGAAAAAGATCCGGGGTGGAGAGTAACAGTAGGCTCCCAGCCTCGCGGCATGAAAGCTACTGTACTTCACAATGTTTAATGGTTGATGGTGTTTGATCCGGAAAAGGGTTTAGGAACAGGGCCTCTCGCCCAAATATCCTGATCCGTAAGGGGGGCAGGACAAAGATCTTTTCTCTTCAGCAGCTTATCAAGCGAAGTCCTACGTGAAAATATACGTATTTATACCTTTTTATTCAGGAACTTATACCTGTTACTCCTTATGAGCAGAAATAGTATTTTGCTAACCAATCATCTATCTCTTAAACTAAAACAATTCTTATGAGCAAAATCTTAAAGCCAGCAAGTCTTGCCGGGATGGTGGCTTGTCTGCTGATCATTGCACTGACCTGTCATTTATCTTCCTGTCATCCCGCTGGAGGGGGCGAAGAAATGATCAATCCCGACTCGGTCAAAAACCACATTATTCCCATTGCATTGGCCGATGAAATGACCGCCAGTTTCCGTGCGGCCATTGACACGCTTGACAAGAATGTGCCCCACTTTAAGGATTCAATGCAATTCGGGCATGCGGAAGCCTTCCCAAAGGATGTTTTTCTCGAATTGCTGCGTCAAAAGAGTGACTCCGGGGGCTTAGCCGTAGGCATCCGGATTTACTATGGGCGTGACGCTGAAGGAAAGATCCGGCAGATACTCGTTCCCTATGATTCGAACGGCAACGATATCATCAATCATATTATGGATGTAAGTAACAAACCGGTGTCCGGCGCCCGTGTCGAAGCCCTGAAGGTCAGCGAAGGCCAGGCTCTCGAGAATGGTCAGCGTTGTCCAACCGCCTGCAGCGACAGCTCCAGCGGGCTTAATTAATCTATGAAGTCCTTCATTTTTTTAACCAGTCTATCGATTCTGCTGCCCATTATTGCGGGGCTGATACGCTTTCGTCGCATCGGCAAAGGTTATCAGCCCCTTTTTCTCTCTTTATTAGCCGGACTTGCCACAGAGCTGATCAGCCGCTATGTGATCCATGTCAAAAGAACCAGTAACGCGGGCATTGTGAATGTCGATGCGCTTCTGGAATGGATCCTTATCTTCTGGCAATTCCGGGTCTGGGGATTCTTCCGGACAAGGAAGTCTTTGTCCTATGTCCTGCTGGCGCTGCCCTGTGCCGTCTGGATAACCGAAAACCTGATCCTGGGCAGCGGAGCTGATTTCTCCCCCTATTTCCGCTTTTTCTATTCCTTTCTTATCGTCCTGCTCAGCGTCAATAAGATCAATTTTATGATCACCCATAACAACCGGAATTTGCTGGGTCATCCGGATTTTCTCATCTGTATCGGATTTATTATATATTTTATATATGATATCATCTACGAATGGGCTTACCAGTCCAGCTTGTATGGCGCAACGGACATTACTACGACGATAATATCTCTGTTCGGTTACATTAATGCCCTGACAAACATTATTTTTGCTATTGCTCTCCTGAAGATACCAGCGCCCGAAAAATTTACCTTGCGGTAGAAGAGGGGAAGAGGGTCAAAAACCGATAATGGAAAACAAGATCTTATATACGACGGTCCTTGTGTCCATGATTATTGCCATAATCATTGTCTATTTCTTCGTTTCCATTATCCGCTATCATCGCCGCTACATGAAATTGCAGCGGGAAAAGATCTTTGCCGAGATCACCATCCGGGAAAATGAGCGTAAGCGTATTGCCGGCGATCTTCATGACAGTCTGGGCCCCCTGCTGTCTGCGGTGAAGCTAAACATTAGCAGCGTCGATATCGAAGCCCCCGCCGACCGTGCGATCCTGGAAAAAACAGCCGGCTATCTCGACGAGATCATCGGCAGCATGCGTCGCATTTCGCATGACCTTTTGCCCAACACCCTGGAAAGGAGAGGATTGCTGGAGGCAGTCCGGGAATTTATCCAACAGGTGAAAAACAAGCAATCCGTCGATATCCAGCTGTATATTGTAAAAGAAATCCGTGTTCCCAAGGAAAAGGAGATCCACATCTTCCGCATGGTACAGGAAATCGTCCATAATACGATCAAGCATGCGCAAGCCAGGAACCTGCAAATCGGCTTCAGTGAAGAGAACGGTCATCTGCTCTGCCTTACCAAGGACGATGGAAAGGGTTTTGACAGCGAAAAAGCCCTTACCAACTCTCAGGGGCTTGGTCTTCGCAGCCTCGAAAGCCGCTGTGAGATCCTGAACGGGATATTGACGCTCGAATCCTCGCCTGGTCTTGGCACCAATTATTTTATTAAAATACCGGTTAGTTAAATCGGGCGCGTTAATTTTATGCATGACAAAGACGATCCGCCTGGTAATCGCCGATGACCACGAAATCTTTCGGGACGGTTTGGCCCTTATGCTATCCAAACAGGAAACCGTTGTCCTGGCGGGGCAGGCTGGTGACGGTGAGGAATTGCTCCGGCTGGTTGGGGAGACACAGCCCGATATAGTGCTCACCGATATCAAAATGCCGCGTCTCGGGGGGATCGCGGCGGCAAAAATTCTTCTTCAGCGGTATCCCAACCTCAAGATAATCGCTTTATCCATGTATGAAGAGGAAGACCTGATCGTGGAGATGCTGGAAGCGGGCGCCAAGGGTTATCTGCTGAAAAATGCGGACAAAAAGGAGATCCTGGAGGCCATTCTGACTGTATATGAAGGCAATATCTTTTACTGCAAACATACTACCGCCCGACTCGCCACTCTGATCGTCAAAAGTAAATTCGACTTTCATAAAAAATACCAGGAACCCCTTTTTACCGAAAGGGAAAAGGAGATCATCCGGCTCATCTGCCGTCAGCATACCGCGCAGGAGATCGGTGTACTCCTCTACCTGAGTAAGCGGACCGTTGAAGGCTATCGTACCAGGATACTGGAAAAAATGGAGGTAAAAAATACCGCCGGTGTCGTCATCTTCGCCCTGAAGCACCACCTCATCTCCGAGGGGGATATCCTCTAGGGCGCACGGCCACCAGCGGGTAAGGTGCTACATTTATACGTTATTTTCGGGTTTTCACGTTAATATCTCCGCCGCGGCGTTAATTTTGCAACCTGACGCAGACAGCAGAGCCTGCGGCAGCCGGGAATATTCCCTTAAGGCATAAAGCAGTGATTTGAGCAGTATAAAAAAATTGGCGGGAGATACGGTATGGTATGGCGCGAGTTCAATTCTGGCCAGGTTCCTGATCTATCTGCTCACCCCCTATCTGACCTTGAAATTTGCAGGAACCCCTGAATATGGGAAAATGAGCCTGGTGTACTCGTTGATCCCTTTTTTGAATACGTTGGTGTTGTTTGGTTTTGAAACCGCTTATTTCCGGTATATCCAGAAAAAAGAGGTGGCAAAGGAGGTGTACGATACCCTGCTGGCATCCCTCCTGGTGACGACAACCCTGATCGTCTTGCTGATGCTGGTTTTCCGGCGGGAAATAGCCTCATTCATCCGGGTGCCGGAGCACCCGGAATATATTAGCATTTGTGCATTTATTATCGCCTGTGATGCCCTTTCAGCTCTTCCATTCGCCAAAATGCGGCATGAGGGAAGACCGAGACTATTTGCAGGTATCCGGATGCTGTCCATCCTGGTCTATATCGTTTTTATCTATTTTTTCCTGACGATTTGCCCGCGTGTGGTGCATTCAAACCCCAACAGCGTCCTGCTTTTTATTTACAGCACGGGATTCGGGGCCGGGTATGTCCTTGTGGCCAATCTGGCCTCTTCGCTTGTCCAGACCCTGGCGCTGACGGGGCAATTGCTGCAATTCCGGGGGTATTTCAGCACCCGGCTTTGGAAAGAGATCATGTTATATGCCCTTCCGCTGACAATCGCCGGTTTCGGGGGCATGATCAACGAAACCTTTGACCGGATTATGCTTGCCAGACGACTGCCTTTGCCTGAGAATGCGGCGGACATCCAGGTAGGCATCTATAGCGGGTGCTATAAACTATCCCTGCTGATCTCCCTTTTTGTCCAGGCTTTCCGCATGGGGGCAGAACCCTTTTTCTTTAAACAGTCTGTGCAGCAAGATGCAGCGCGGACATATGCCCGGGTAATGAAATTCTTCGTGATGACGATCTGTCTGATGTTTCTTTTTGTGGCCTTGTATGTGGATCTTTGGAAAAGCTTGTTTATCCGCGATCCGAAAATGTGGGAAGGGTTAAAGATCGTGCCGATCCTTTTGTTTGCCAATATGTTCCTGGGTATTTATTATAATCTTTCCATCTGGTACCGGCTTTCCAAAAAAACCATGCCCGGCGCTTATATCACCCTGATCGGCGCAGCGATCACTTTACTCGTCAATTACGTGTTTATTCCCGCTTTCGGCTATATGGCCTCCGCCTGGGCCACTTTTCTTTGTTATGGAAGCATGATGATCATTTCCTTTGTATGGGGGCAAAAGGTCTACCGGGTGCCTTATGCCTGGAGAAAACTCGTGGCCTATATGGTGATTGTGGCGGGGATTTATTTTCTGCATCACGCGCTCACCGGTATCTGGCACAACCGGGTCTTTAGCCTGGTGCTGGCGACCAGCTTTTCCGCCGCCTATGGTTTATTTATTCTCCGGGTAGAGCGGAGGGAATTTCAGCGGCTGCCCTATATCGGAAAATTCCTGGCGCCGAAGCCGGCGGCGGCGTAGCGCTCGGCTTAATCGTCGCTCGGCCTAGCCGGCTAAAGCCGGCAGAAACGGGGCTCATGTCTGCGGCCTGACAGCCCCTCCGGGGCTGTCAGCGAAGGAACGGGTTGTGCGCCCGCTCGTGGCCGATCGTCGTTGGTTCACCATGTCCGGGGTAGACGATCGTCTCATCCGGCAATGGCCATAATTGTTCCCGGATGCTCTGCAGCAAGGTAGCATGGTCCCCGCCCGGCAGGTCCGTCCGGCCGATGCTCTCGCGGAACAGCACATCTCCGCCAATAAGAAAACCGCCTTCCCGCGAATAAAAACCGACACTTCCCGGGGAGTGTCCCGGAAGAAAGAGGATTTCCAACCGGTCTTCGTCAAGCTTCACGGACTGGCCTGGCACCAATAAGATCTGTTCGCCCCGATAATTTTCGAAAGGCATACCCCATTGGAGGCCCATTGCAGGTGCTATAGCCAGTACGGGACGTTCCTTTTCGTGGAGATGAAGGGGTAAGTCCCAGGTCTCCGCCACAAACTGATTCCCAAAAACATGATCGAGGTGGCAATGCGTATTCAGCAAAATTTTGGGGCTTAGCCCTTGCTGCTCAACATGTTCTTTCAGCGCCGTCCTTTCATGGCCAAAATAACAGCCCGGATCGATAAGAAGGCAGGCATCCTTTCCATTGGATAGCACGTATGTGTTTTCTTGTACAGGGTTGAATTCAAAAGATTTAACGGTTAGCATATAACCAGATTTTTAGTGGGACTTCCGCCCGTTTTGAATTGAAAATCAATTTCACCGGTATTTGAGATTTGTATAACTTTAAAATTCTTAAAGAAAAGCAGGTATGCAATTTCATCAGTTTAGGTTGAAGTCACACTATTTTTTTTTGATCTTATCGGGACTTTTCTTTTTTTCCGATCGTACCCATGCCCAGGTGAATACAGTGGAATTCGGAAAAAATCGCCTGCAGTTCAAGAATTTCAAGTGGAAATACTACCAGACGACCAATTTTAATACTTATTTCAATCAGGGGGGCCAGGAATTGGGCAAATATGTCTGCCAATTGGCGGAAAAGGAACTCCCGGGTATCGAAAAATTTGTGGAATATGGCCTTCAGCGTCGCGCCAATCTCGTCATTTACAATACCTACAACGACCTGGAGCAATCCAATATCGGGCTCAATCTCGACTGGCAGACCACCGGCGGTATTACCAAGCTGGTGAACAATAAGATGGTGCTTTATTACAACGGCGACCACAACAATCTCCGCATCCAGGTCAGAGAGGGTATTGCCCGCATCCTGGTAGAAAACATCCTTTTTGGCGATGATCTGGGTGAATTTGCTGCTAATCAGGCTCTCCTGGACCTGCCGCAATGGCTGACGGACGGCTATATTCAATATGTCGCCGAGAACTGGAATACCGTTCTGGATGACAAGCTGAGATCGGCCATGCTCTCCGGCCGGTACAAGAATTTCTACCAGTTTGCCTACGAACAACCCAATCTGGCAGGGCAGGCCTTCTGGGAATACCTGGCTGAAAAATACAAAAAAGAGAATGTCACCTATTTTCTCTACCTGTCCCGTGTCTACCGCAATCTCAATAATGCCTCCATGCGCATCTGTAAAAAGAAGTTTAAGGAGGTGCTGAAAGACTTTATGGAACAGGAGGAGGAAAAATATGAAGCGGAGCTTCGGGGCCGTCGTAATTTTCCGAAAGGAACGGTCTCAGTGGTAGAAGATGTGAATGACCACAAGGATTTCTTCCATTTTTCCCCCAATCCCGCTCCCCGCAGCCAAACCTATGCCGTCGTCGAATATAACCGCGGTAAATATATCGTCGCCCTGCATGAAAACTTTGTCTATGATAAAGTGCTGCTAAAGATGGGTGTAAGATCGCTTGAAGAGCAGATCGCCCCTCATTACCCCCTGCTCGCCTGGGATCCCAAAGGGGGCCGGCTGGCTTGTATTTACTGGGAACGCGGCTCTGTCAAGCTCTTTGTCTATGACCTTCTCAGGCGGTATAAGTATATCGTGCAGGATCTGCCGGATTTCCAGCAGGTACAAAGCATGAAATACATGCTAAACGAAAATACCCTGTTGCTCAGTGCCGTGCGCAACGGTCAATCGGATATTTACACCTATGATCTGACGAAGATGACATACAAACAGATCACCGACGATATCTACGACGACCTGGACCCATCCTTTGTTGCCTTCCCTGGTAAAACGGGTATTATCTTTTCTTCCGACCGGCCTTCCGGCCGTGCGGTCAATAAGGATACTGTGCTGCCCAACTATCATTATAATATCTTTTTGGTTGGCAATACGGATGATGACGCCGGCAAGCAGGTGTCTCAGCTGACCCATCTCCGTTATGGCGATGCCCGCTATCCGACTCAATACAACGGGAGACACTTCACCTTCGTCAGTGACGAGAACGGGATCGCCAACCGTTATGCCGGCTATTTTACCACCCGCGGCGCCGGTCTCGATACGGTTTATAAGATCGGAGATGAGCTGCTGCATAATCCCGACCCGAAAGAGCTGGATTCTACCCTTCAGGCCCAGAAAAAACAAGCGCCGGATACCTCTTATGTCTTTGCGATCACCAATGACTCCTCCTATGTATTTCCCATAACGAACTATCAAAGCAGTCTGACAGAAACCGTGAGCGCCGGCGAAAACGGGCAGGTGAGCGAAGTGAGACAGGAAGGCAATCTGAAATTCCTGTATAAGCTAAAAGTGGATGAGAGCGCGCTCACCAAGCGGAACCTCAACGACAAGATGACCGACTACCGGAAAAAGACCGTGGCCGAATCCCAGATCACGAGCGCCAATCTCCTTCAAAGGGCTCCGCAACGGAAACAGGATACGGCAGTCCGGCGGCAGCCTACTTCCGACTTCTTTGACAGTGAGTTTGGAAAAGATACGAGTAAGGCCAATAACCGCCGAACCGTCAACAATCCTTTTGCCACCGTCAGGCCGCTTAGCCAGCAAAAGGCCATTGGCGAACAACCTATTTTAAAGACAGCCAAGCTGTTTGATTATAATCTGAAGTTTTCGGTAGATGATTTTGCCGCGGGCTTTAACAATGATGTGCTGGGGTCGAGATACCAGCCTTTCACCGGGTCGTTGCCGATCACCCTAAGCGGTCAGGATCCCTTTAGCGGCTTGCTGAAAGCTTCGATCTTCGATCTGTTTGAAGATATCCGGTTCACCGGCGCTGTCAGGCTACCCTTTTTTGGCAGCGGCTCGTCACCATCCCAGATTACCACGACCGATCAAGCTTCTTTTCAGCCCGGCAGCGGATCTTTCTTCGATGGCAGCGGGGAATACTATTTACGGGCGGACTACCTGAAGAAACTCCTCGACTTTTCCATTATCTACTACCGCGAAACCCAGGTGGGGACTTATACAGATCCCGTCGTCCTTCAAAACATGTATCCCTACGATGCAAAAGCGTATACCAATCTCTGGCAGGGCGTCATCAAATATCCTTTCAGCAAAGTGTCAAGCCTCCGCCTGGAGCCTGGCATCCGTATAGATAAAGTTCAGATCCGGCCCGATATCAATGGCTATCCGCCATTAGGGCAAATCGACTCGATCGGTCTGGTGTCCGGCGCGCTCGATAAGCAAACCTATGGGCTGATGCACCTGGAATATGTCTACGACAACACCATATTGAAGGCGACAGACATCTGGAATGGCTTGCGATATAAGGTCTATTTCGACTGGATTACGCAGCTGAACACAACCCAGGGGGCAGCGGAAGGAAAGTATGGCTATAATTTTGGCTTCGATGCCCGTCATTACCTCCCGATCTACCGCAACTTTATCTGGGCGGTCCGGGCGGCGGGCGATTTCTCCTGGGGCAGTCAGAAGATCGTCTATTACCTTGGCGGCACGGATGGCTGGCTGTTCCCCAAGGCCAACCAAAGCCCGCAGCCCCAGGACCCAACGTATGCCTTTCAGTCCCTGGCGGTCAACCTACGGGGCTTTGACCAGAATATCACGAATGGCAACAATGATGTCGTCATCAACAGCGAACTGCGACTGCCTGTCTTCACGACCTTGTTCAACAAGCCGATCAATAATGCTTTCCTGCGTAATTTCTCACTGGTCCAGTTCTTTGATCTGGGTACGGCCTGGAATGGTAAATACAACGCCCTCAAACGGCCCGAGCAGGTGCTGGAGAGTCCTTCCTACCCTTATCTCAACGTCCTGATCAAGGCCGGTGGTATCGGCCCCTTTGCGGGAGGCTACGGGTTTGGGGTTCGCAGTACGCTGCTGGGCTATTTCCTCCGGTTTGACGCCGGTTGGGAGATGAATACCTTTTTTGATCAGAAACCCGTGCTGAATGTGTCGATGGGTGTGGATTTTTAATCCCGCGTGGCCGCACGGTTTGTAATTTTATCAAGGGCCAGGTAAATAAGGGTCAGTAAAACGGAATAACAGAAAATCATATCCCACGCGTAGTGGTGGCGCAACGGGTGAAGGATCATTCCGAAAATATCCGTCAGCAAGGCAAACGGATTGGCAACGATATCCCAGCTATTGTACCGGAGGAATCTGCCTATATAAACACCAAGAGCGTTCAACCACATCACCGGATAAAGAAAAACCAACCGGCCCGCGGTCGATGCTTCCGGCGCCAGAAGCCGTTCTATCTGCCGTGTCGAGAGCACTCCCAATAGGAGGCCGTTCCAGGCAAAGGAAAGGATCAATGTCAGGTCGAACCACTCCGGTACGCGGCTGTTGCGGTGACCATCCGCCAGGTGGAACAGATCGGTCAGGATATAAAAGGAATTCGGGATAAATAGCAGCCATACCAGGAAAAGGAGTATCCTGATTGGCTTCCAGTAGCGCTGCTCCTGCCGTCTTATCGGCTTCACGTGCTGTCTTATCGTTAAGGCCGTCGAGATCGCATAGGGGACATACGCCAGGAAAAGGTTCCAGATCATCCAGATAAACGTGAGTCTGCCCGTGTGAAAAACGCGTATTCCAACCAGGATACAGCTAAACAGTATCGATAAGGCCAGAACCCGATCCATCTCCGTCCGGAACAGAAAGAATCTTTTTCTAACGGGGAGGGGCAACGATAATCGGGTCATGCCAGTTTGGGTATAAAGATGAACAATCCGACAACAACCGCCGCAATAGCAGCCACCAGAACGGCGCCGGCGGCCAGGTCTTTTATGAACTTTATCATGGGATGTTCTTCCGGACAGATAAGGTCGGCCATCCTTTCCAGGCAGGTGTTGAGCATTTCCGTTATCCATACTCCGGCGGTCACTATGGCCAGCATAGCTGCTTCCGGGAGACTGACGCGAAGGGCGAAACCGACAATTACCACCGCGACCGTAGCGACGGCATGGATACGGGCATTGTGTTCCTGCCGGATGAATTCAAAGATGCCGCCAATGGCGTAGCGCAGGCTTTTCATCCGACTGTTAACAGAAAATTTTTGTGATTGCATGATAACTTGGTTAGATTAGGCGATAGCCGGGAAAGGCGACAAACCCTGTTCAGGATCTTTTGATACATTCCTGACTTTTGAAAGAATAGCTTCCAACAGGGGCAGCATTTTATTCAGTCCCTGCGTCTTGATCAGAAAATTCCACATCGGTTCGAATTTCTTCCAACCGCCGGCGTAAGCAAAATGCTTTATAGCATGCCGCCACTGTTCATGCCCCAGGCTTGCTTTTAAAATATTGCTCCAGGAGTAGAAGGACCGGTACGCCCAGTCATATCCCGCTTTGAGCTGATCGGCGGAAAGACCCAGCGTTTTATAAACCACCTGCCGGGTATCGTATTGATCCCAGTTGCGATGAAGGATCCTGCCATCCGCTGCCATATTTTTAAAAAGCCGGGTGCCGGGATAAGGGGTCAGGATATGAAAGGTACAAGTCGTCAGCGAGTTTTTTACTGCCCAGTCTACGGTCCGTCGAAACACGTCGGGGTCATCCTCATCTAACCCAAATACAAAGCTGCCATTGATCATGATACCCAGGGAATGCAACCGCCGAATGGCCTTTTCGTAGTCCTTGCCGATATTCTGGCGTTTGTTGCCCTGCACGAGATTGCCATGGCTCAGCGTCTCAAAGCCTACAAACAGACTACGCAGTCCTGCTGCGGCGGCCTGTTCGATCAAATCGCCTCTTAGGATGGCATCGATCGTTGAAGCTCCCTGGAAGACGCGGTTCATTCCTTTCATTCCATCGAACAAGGCCCCGGAGAAGCGTTGGTTCCCCAGCAGGTGGTCGTCGAGAAAGTACAGATGACGGCCCGGCAACCGATCGATCTCCGCGAGCGCCGCGTCTGCCTGCTGGGTGTAGAAAGACCGGCCGCCTTCGAAAAAAGCATCCTTATAGCAAAAATCACAATGGTGTGGACAACCCCGCGAAACAACAATGGAATTCGGTACCAAATAGCGATCCCGTTTGATCAGATCTCTGCGTATCGGTGGGATAGCAGCGATATCCCGCTCTTTATTACGATATATCTTCCGGGGTGATTTACTCCGGAAATCCGCGAGGAATCCCGGGAAGATGTCTTCACCCGGCCCGATAAATATACTGTCGGCGTGCGGGGCCGCCTCCTCCGGCAAAGAGCTAACATGCAGGCCTCCCAGGCATACATAAGCGCCGATGGCGCGATAATGATCGGCGAGACCGTAAGCCCTAAAGGCATTCGTAATATACACCTGGATAATAACCAGATCGGGCCGATCCTCCAGCCGGAGCTCTTCCACATGTTCGTCTTGCAGGTCGATCTCGTCGTCAGGCGAACAGTAGGCCGCCAGAGTCGCAAGCCCCAGTGGTGGGAAGAGCGAATACTTGATGGGCCGCCAGAAGGGGCTTTTTGCTTCCGTGAGCGCCGGCAGGATCATCTTGATCTTCATGGTCAATAACGGATATGTTGAATAATGGTATAGCCAGTGAGTACAAGCAGCAACAAAACACCCTGCAGGACGATGGCTGCGTTGAGCCAGTGGCGGCGGTAATATATACCCACCTGCCAGCCCTGCTGCTCTTTCTCCAACCGGAACCGGAGGATGGCGGGGACATTAAACAAAACGGCCAGCAGAACAGAGCCAATGATCACCTGTGCCTTGTGAAAGGCGAAAAGATGGAAGGGGGATTGCAGGAAAGAGGGTGCAATAAAATAATACATAGCCTTCGCGCCAAAGCAGGCGCGCGCCATCAGCGTCAGCATAAAGTAGCTGGCCGGCAGCAAAAGGGTTATCCCCAGGAGGCCGGAGCTCAGCGGGCGAAGAAAAGTCTGTTTTGTCATGATCTTAATTTTCATTTATAAGAAAGTGCTTTGTATTTCAAAGTGTTTGGATAAAAAAAATTAGCCCCCATTCACACCCCGGATCATATTCTCCAGCGCCAGGAGGTGCTCTTTAAATGCTTTTTCTCCGGCCTTTGTGATCGAATAGGTCGTATTCGTCTTGCGCCCGATAAAGCCCTTGTGCACCTTGATAAAACCATTCTCTTCCAGGTTGATCAGGTGGGAGGCCAGATTACCGTCCGTCAGCTCGAGCAATTGTTTGAGGTCGTTGAAGCTGACCTCCACATTCATCAGCAGGATGCTCATCACCCCCATCCGGATGCGGCTATCAAAAACTTTATTCAGATTTCCAATCGGGTTCTTCATGTTTTCTCATATTTCCACCACATGAACAGCCCATAGACAATATGCAGGGCGCCGAAGCCAACCGCCCAAAAATAAAGTCCCTCATGCGGGTAATACATACAGATACAGCCCAAAATGATTTCCAGAAACCCCAGGTAGCGGATATCCGTCAGGGTATATTTACTGGCGTTGACCAGCGCCAGGCCATAGAATACCAGGCAGGCAGGGGCCGCATAGGTCCAACCCTTGTGGTTTAAGAGACCCAGCACGAAAAATCCGCCTGCGGCCAATGGGATAGCCATATTTATGGCCAGTTTTTTGGAAGCGTGGTCCCAGATGGGGAGCTGGCTTTTCCGCGCCTTACGCCAGGTGAACCAGGTTGAGCTGACCAGGGCAGTCAAAAGAACGACCAGCGCCAGAAGGATCATCCGGCCCTCGAAAATATCGACTCTTTCCGCCGAGGACGGATCGGTGACGCCACTCTGAATATAGGTCTGTATCATTCCATGCGCAATCCAGGCGCCGACCAGGGCGCAGATACCGGCGCTGACACCGCTCAGTCCGCTTAAGGAGATAAAGCGGGAACTGCGCTCCATCATCCGCTTGATATCCTGCAGGGTTTCCAGTGATTGATCGGCCGATGTTTGGCTACTCATAAAAGCACTTTGAAATACAAAGTAAATAGTAATTTTTCATTTCCGCAAGGTTTTACCGAAAAAATTTTGCCCGGAGGTGCGGACGGGGGTGCAATATCGCGCGCGGAGTTCGCAAAATGCGTACTTTTCGCGGCTAGAGGGGAAGCTCCATCTGGATATTGCAGCGTTCGTAGGGAGAGGGCGGCCCGGCAATCTTATGAAATCCCAGCTTATGATATAGGTGGATGGCTGGTTTAAGGGTGGTGTTGCTTTCCAGGTAGACGCGTCTGGCTCCAACCGACCGGGCCTTGTCGATACAAGCCTTACCGACCAGCCAGCCGATCCCCAGTCCCTGCGCCTTTGGGGAAACCGCCATTTTGGCCAGTTCGAAGTCGTTATTGTCCATGCGGATCAGCCCGCAGGTGCCGACGGGTTCGCCTTTATACAAGGCTATGAAAATATATCCGCCTTTATCAATGATGTATTCCATGGGATGGTCAAGGCTTTTATAATCACCTTCTTCCATCCGGAAATATTTCGAGATCCATTCTTCGTTCAGCTGCCGGAAAGCCGCCTGATAAGCGGGGGCAAAAGGCACAATTTCCACCTGTCCCTTCTCCCTGATCTTCTTTTCCTCCCGGACCCGGTGCAGCAGGCTTTTCTGTTCCAGCAGGAACTCCCATTCCCCGATGGCCTTCCATAGATCATGATCGGTCTCCTTCATTGCCTTCTCGATGGCCGCCGTTACATCATCGAGCTGCGGTTGCATTTTTTCGCGCATCTGCTGCCCTGCCGAAGACAGGATCACAAAATTCTTCCGGCCGTCGGCCTCCCCTTTCTTCTCGATCACATAGCCCTTTGCCGCCATCTCCCTTACAATCTGGCTCACGGAGGGATGTGTATGTCCGATCTCCCGGGCAATATCGGTGATCGACTTTTCGCCGGTCGCCGACAAGGAATAAAAGACCGGAAACCATTTTGGCTGGAGATCTACCTGGTAAAGATCATAAATGCCAGCTGCCTGCTCCGTCATCTGTTCGCTGAGCCGCCGAAGCCGGCTGCCGAGAGCCATTTTTCCGGTAAGCGCATAGAAATCCATAAATAGACATTAATTACGTAAGTGATTACGTAAATTTAAATAGAATCTACTTCCTACCAAAAAAAAATTCCATGGCCCATGCCACGGGCAAGGCGATGAGCGCCGCGATGATCACCAACCGGGCAAAATTTGTCGACAGCAGCAGAAAAATAGTCGCCGGTGCTCGGCGTGGTAGCCTCAACAGGATGACCAGCAGAAAAGCCAGCAGCATGCTCAGACAGCTCGTCAGCATGGATTCCAGCAGGAATTGCCCGATCAGCTGCCGGCGCAGGGATCCAAACGTCTTGCGTATCCCCACCTCCCTTGCCCTTTCCATCGAGCGGGCGGTGGAAAGGTTGATAAAATTGATCCCCGCAATACTCAAAATAAATAAAGCAATCAAACCAAAGAACCATAGTCCTGTTCGATCACCGGTGCTACATTTCGCTCTATGACGGCGGGCAACTTGGCTTCCAGTGCGGCCGGAGAAGTACCGGGCAGCAGTAGCAGGTAGGTATGGGCCGCAAAGGTGGTCAGCTCTTTTTGAGAAGCAAAGGGGTTCCCGACATCGGAGATCAGGATCGTGAATTGGAAATGTGATTTTTCCGGCCATTCCCGGCAAACGGCATTGACCCGGTAAGTGCTGTCATTAAACCGGATGGATTGTCCCATGGCCGCTGACGCGGAGCCGAAAAATTTTACGGCTGTGTTTTCGCTGAGGACAACCGTTCCCGGTATCCCCAATGCGGTTTGCGCATCTCCTTCCAGGAACCGGCCCGTGAAGACCCGGAAGAAATTACTATCGGCCAAAACAATTCTTTTCTCTTCAAAGGTCTTGGCCCCAACCTTTACGGTAGTGTTATTATTCTCACCGAAAGGGAAGATGCGGGTACTCTCCTGTATTTCCGGGAGGTCCCGTTGCACGGCACCGCCGATGGACTGAGGGATTAGGGAGCGGGAGGCTATACGTGCCGGGTAGATCCTGTCCCCCGCCAGGCGGTAGATCCTTTCCTTTTTTTCGTGGTACTGGTCATACCCCAGCTCGCTCTGGATGAACAGGACAATGAGCAGGCAGACAGCAATCCCGATGGCCAGTCCGAGTATATTGATCAGGGAGTAGATCTTATTTTTTAATAAGGCCCTGACAGCCAGTTTGAAATAATTTTTAATCACGGGAATAGGGATGCGTTGCTGATAATTTTCCATAATTTACTGCGTTAAACGATGCCTGCAATGTCCAAACCGCCGAGTATTCTAGCATTAGACCAGGGGACCACCAGTTCCCGGGCCATTCTCTTCGATCATGCAGGGAAGATCGTGCAGGTCGCACAAAAAGAATTCAGGCAATATTATCCGCAGCCGGGCTGGGTCGAGCATGACCCCGAAGAGATCTGGTCTTCGCAGTATGGGGTGTTGGCCGAAGTGCTGGCCAAGGCCAATTGTACAACCCGCGATATCGCCGCGATCGGGATCACCAATCAACGGGAGACGGTCATTGTCTGGGATCGGTCAAATGGCCGGCCTATTCATCCCGCCATCGTCTGGCAGGACCGGCGTACTGCCGGCTATTGCAATGAATTAAAAGCGCAGGGCCTTTCCGCTATGATCCGGGAGCGGACGGGTCTGGTGATCGACGCCTATTTCTCAGCCACCAAGCTGAAATGGATATTGGATCAGGTACCCGGAGCGCGGGCCCGCGCGGAAAAAGGCGAGCTGGCCTTTGGAACCGTCGACAGCTGGCTGGTCTGGAAGCTGACAGGCGGAAAACTTCATCTTACCGATAGTACCAATGCCTCCCGTACTTTGCTGCTGAATATCCATACGGGGCAATGGGATCCCGAATTATTGCGTCTTTTTAATATCCCCGCCTCCGTGCTACCCGAGGTCCGGTCTTCCAGCGAGGTCTATGGCACCACCGCCAGTATTATGGCGCCGGGCTCGGTAGGCATGCCTATCGCTGGTATTGCGGGCGATCAGCAGGCTGCTCTTTTCGGCCAGCTTTGCACCCGGCCCGGGATGGTCAAGAATACGTATGGGACAGGCTGCTTCCTGCTGATGCATACCGGCGAAAAAGCCGTTCGTTCCGAAAACAACCTGCTTACGACTATTGCCTGGACCCTTGGGGGCCGGACTGAATACGCGCTCGAAGGCAGCATCTTTATCGGTGGTGCGGTAGTGCAATGGCTGCGGGACGGCCTGCACCTGATCCGCTCGTCGGCGGAAGTGGAGGAACTGGCGGCAAAAGTGACCGATACGGAAGGCGTATATATGGTTCCTGCCTTTGCAGGGTTGGGGGCGCCTCACTGGAATCAGTATGCGCGGGGTAGCCTTTTCGGGATGACACGCGGCACCAATCGCGCGCATATCGCCCGGGCTGCGTTGGAGAGCATCGCCTACCAGACCTATGATGTGCTAAAAGCAATGGAAGCAGACAGCGGCATCGTCCTTAAGGAGTTGAGGGTGGATGGCGGCGCTACTGCCAACAATCTGTTGATGCAGTTCCAATCCGGTATTCTGCAGGTGCCGGTGATCCGGCCCACTGTCACAGAAACGACAGCGCTGGGTGCTGCCTATCTCGCAGGGCTTGGAACGGGCTACTGGAATTCCGTTGAGGAGCTGCAACAACAATGGGCCGTGGACAGACGATTCGACCCGGACATGGACGCCGCTCATGCACAGGACTTGCTGAAAGGCTGGCAACGGGCTGTCAAGGCTGCTATCGCCTGGACGGAAGTCTGAAGCTGGCGGCCGCCAGGAGGGGCAGGGGCAGCCTGGGGGGGCCGGGCCCGGGGGGCCCCGGGGGCGGAGCCGCGCGCCGCAAACGACTAAACTATGAACCGACAAGATATGCTCCATGCCCTGATAGCAAAGGGCCAGCAGCAATGGGATTTTTGTATCATCGGCGGTGGCGCCACAGGGTTAGGGGTAGCGGTGGATGCCGCCTCGCGTGGCTTCAGTACGGTACTTCTGGAGGAATACGATTTTGCCAAGGGTACTTCTTCACGCTCTACCAAGCTGGTGCATGGAGGCGTCCGTTATCTGCAGCAGGGCAATATCAAGCTGGTAACGGAAGCGCTGCACGAACGGGGTATCCTCCGCCGGAATGCGCCGCATCTGGTAAAAGACCAATCGTTTATCGTACCCAATTACAAGTGGTGGGAAGGTCCATATTATGGGGTCGGCCTCAAGGTCTATGACTGGATGGCCGGTGAGCTGGGGCTGGGCAAGTCCCGATGGCTGTCGCGCGAAGAAACGTTGGCCGAGGCTCCTACGCTGGACGCCGAGGGGTTGCGGGGCGGAGTCCTTTATCATGACGGGCAGTTCGATGACGCCCGGCTGGCCATCAACCTGGCACAAACCGCCGCCGGTCATGGGGCCGTCTTACTCAATTACTGCAGGGTCGATGGATTGCTAAAAAAAGAGGGGGTGCTTACCGGGGTGCGCGCAACGGATCGGCTGGATAGCCGCAGGGATCAGGGGGATGGCTTGAGCGATCGGTCGGTCGGCCTGAGCGATCAGCCCGCTGTCCTGAGCGATCAGCTCGTCGGCCGCTCCTTCGAAATATCCGCCAGAGTGGTGATCAATGCCACCGGTGTCTTCACCGACAGCATCCTGCAGCTGGATGATCCGGGCGCGGAGTCGGTCATTGCTCCCAGCCAGGGGGTACACCTCATCCTGGACAAGGATTTCCTGCCTGGCCGGGCCGCAATCCTCGTCCCGCATACCGACGATGGCCGCGTATTGTTTGCCGTTCCCTGGCATGACAAGATCATTATCGGGACGACGGATACACCTGTCAGCCATGCGACCATCGAACCCAGGGCGCTTCCGGAGGAAATCGACTTCATCCTGCAGCAGATCGGCCGTTATTTGCAGAAAGTTCCGACGCGAAAAGATATCCGAAGCATTTTTGCGGGTCTTCGCCCGCTTGTGAAGAGCAGCAGCAAAAAAACCGCCGAACTGGCTCGCGATCACATCATCCTGGTGGCCGATTCCGGTCTGATCACGATCACGGGCGGCAAATGGACCACCTATCGCCGGATGGCAGAAGACACAGTCAACAAAGCTATACAACGGGCAGGGCTGGCTGAGCGGCCTTGCATAACGGCAACGCTGCCTATCCATGGCTCAACCGATGCGGCGGCGATCCTTTCTCTGGCCGGCACAAACCCCGGGTGGGGTGAACGGCTGCATCCCCGTCTTCCTTATATCCGGGCCGAGATCATCTGGGCGGCGCGGGAGGAACTCTGCATGACGGTGGAAGACGCGCTCAGCCGCCGTACCAGATCTCTGCTGCTGGACGCGCAGGCAGCCATCGAATGCGCTCCGCTGGTAGCGGCGCTACTGGCTTCGGAGCTTGGCCGCGACGATGACTGGCAGCGGCAACAAATCCTTTTGTTCACGAAGCTGGCAAAAGGCTATCTGCCGGATCCTGAAAAATCTTTAAAATCAATACCATGACGCCTTTTTTCGGCGAATTTATCGGAACGGGATTGGTCATTGTTCTGGGACAAAGCGTTGTCGCCAATGTAGTCCTGGCAAAGACCAAAGGACATAACAGCGGCTGGATCGTCATCAGCTTCGGCTGGGCAATGGCGGTATTCGTCGGTGTCTATTGCTCGGCAGCAGCCAGCAAGGCCCATCTGAATCCTGCCGTGACCATCGCCTTTGCCGTATTGGGGAAAATATCCTGGCAACTGGTGCCGGTGTACCTCGTTGCTCAGATGCTGGGGGCCATGGCCGGTTCAACGCTTGCCTGGCTATGCTTCCGCGCACATTTCGGCCAGACAGCAGATCCGGATGCCAAATTAAGCGTCTTTTGCACGTCGCCGGCTATCCGCAGTTATGGCGACAATCTGATGACGGAAACCATCGCCACCTTTATCCTGATATTGGGTGTACTCTTTATTGCAGCCCCCTCCAGCAGTCTGGGCGCCCTCGATGCCCTGCCGGTAGGCTTGTTGGTGCTGGGCATTGGGCTGGGACCAGGCGGCCCCACGGGTTATGCGATAAACCCTGCCCGGGATCTCGGCCCGCGGATCATGCATGCCCTGCTGCCGTTGCCCGGTAAGCGCGACAGCGACTGGCGCTATGCGTGGGTCCCCGTTCTGGGGCCTTTGCTGGGCAGCCTGCTGGCCGTGCTCGTATTTAAACTGGTGAAGGGGGGGTGAGGCGGCAGGTATAGACGGCGCAGGCGGGGCAGATGTTGCGGGGGCAGCAGGAAGGCGATAATCGATCCCGAAATAACGGGCATAATCTTCCAGCGGGCCAAGCCCCACCGTGGCCCGTCGCCGGTTGACATTTACTTCGTCGAGGATGGGGAAAAAAGAAGCCTTTCCGGTGGTATCCATTCTGACCTGGCTCCCATAGATTTGTGGCTTGCCCTGTTCGGTCAGTATCCTGTCTTCGAGCAGCGCCAGGTCTTCCGCCCTGGCCGCACCCAGTTGTACTGCCGTCCGCATCAGGGGGAGACAGGTCAGCTGAGTCAGGGAATCGGAATGCTGGATAACTAAAAATACGGCCGTCGAAGCCCGCTCTCCGACTTCATCGGGCCCCGGCCAGCTGTGACGTCCGAGGATCTCTTTTACGATTATCAGGTTGAGCGAATCCTTCTTTCCCATAGCGTTCCACAGAGAGTCCATCTGCGGGGAATCGCGACCGAACCTTTTTTCAATACTATCGATCGCCAGCCGTCCTGATTGGTCATCTGTATACACCTGGTTCAGCGTGTCTTCCAACGCCAAATCAATTTTATGTTCATTTTCCAGCCGGTTCAGCTTCATCCGGTCAAGGACATCCGGCCATCTTTTATCGGTAGAAAGCCCCGTCAGGTCTTTATCCCTGGCCGTTTCGTCGGGACGCGCCCATTTTCCTTCCCGTGCCGCCTTTTCAAGGTAGAGGAAGGCGCTATCCACGTCTCCGGCGAGGGCCCGGGAACAAGCTGCATCGTAGAAGTCCTGTGATCGTCCGCGACCACCCATTGCCTGAAAAGCGCTGTCATAGGACAAGGCAGAAGCCCTGTAGTCCTTCGCTTCGCGAAAGTTCCTGGCATGGCTGATGAAATAAAAATATTTTTCATTAAAGGAGGCCGGACTTTGCCCGGTGGCCACGAAGGAAGAAAACACGAAGGAAGAAAACAGGAGCAACAGAAAGAAAAGGGCCTTTTTCATGGTTGCTAATATAATATAAATTCCAGCCAACAAAAATCCCCGCCGTTAAAAGCGGGGATGACTCTTCTATTCCGAGTGGTATTCTCCGGATGGTCCCCCTGTTCCGACCGTCGGCATGGCCTGACGCCGGCGCCGTTCCAGCAGTGTGACACCGGCCTCCAGCAGCCGCTGCAGGTCCCGGTAATGCAACAATAAATTCCCTCTATCCTCTGCGTCGCTGAAGCCGGTATTATCCGTTGTAAGACAGGTCTCCACCATTGTCCAGAGGTGATGCCGGCATTCATGCAACCGGTAATCGCTGAAAAAACGTTCGATCGCCAGCATGGGATCCTGTTTCTCGTCCTCATTCAAAAACAGTACCCTGTCGAACAGTTCTTTCTGTTCTAAAAACTGTGACATAAAATATATTTTAAGTGTTAAGATTAATCAGCGCCTGCTCAAAACAGCGGACGCTTCACTTATCCGCGGGGTAGTATAGAAATGACTTTAAAAATATCTAATCGAATATAACCACAAAAAGCAAAAAAATTTCGCAAAAATAGTAATTTGCAGCCTTATTAAGCCGCAATATTATGTGAAAAAAATTATGACACAAAACGAAAAAGAGATTATTCAAAAGAAATTCGGCGCAACCATCCAACGGCTGAGGAAAAACAAGCAGCTCACCTTACGCCAGGTCGCGGCGGCTTGCCAGCTTGACAATAGCAAGATCGCAAAGATCGAAGATGGAAAATTCAATGTATCGCTGTCTACCATCATCGAGCTTTCCCGCGGTCTGAATGTCACTCCGGCCAGCCTGTTGAATGAGCTGACAAACGATCCGGAGTAAGTCCGGCGCTATTTGTGGATCGCGCGCAACGGCGCCCCTACCCGATTGCCGACAGGATGATGGAGCAGGCCTTTTCGATCTCCTCGTCACGGATCGGCAATGGCGGAGCGATCCGAAGACATTGGGGCGCGAACAGATACCAATCCGTGAGCAGACCTCTTTCAATACAGGTATCGATGACCCGCTTATTTTGCTCAAAACTATCAAACTCGACAGCGATGAGCAGCCCGCAGCTGCGGATGGCCCGGATGGCGGGATGCACCAACAGGCGCCGGAAAAGTTGTTCCTTACGAGCCACTTGTCCTATCCAGCCCTCCTCCAGCAAGACCTGCAGGGAGGCCAACCCCGCCGCACAACAAAGCGGATGTCCGCCAAATGTAGTTATATGCCCGAGTACCGGATCACCGGTGAGCGTGTACATTTTTGACTGATCGGCGATGAAGGCCCCCATTGGCAGGCCTCCGCCCAGCGCCTTGCCCAATAGCAGGATATCGGGGACAATCCCATAGCGTTCAAAACCCCATAGCGTTCCCGTCCGGCCAAATCCAACCTGGATCTCATCAAGGACCAGGAGCGTCCCCGTCTCATCGCACCGCTGCCGCAGCTGTTGCAGCCAATTGCTATCCGGAGCGTACACCCCTCTTTCCGCCTGCACCGTCTCGGCGATAACACAAGCCGTCCGGCGGGTGATAGCAGCAAGGGCAGTAGCCGTGTTATAGTCTTCATGAAGGATACCCGGCAGCAGCGGCCGGTAGGCATTACGCCAATATTCGTCGCCCATCACACTAAGGGCGCCTTGAGTAGAGCCATGATAAGACTGGCGGAAAGCGACGATCTCCGTTCGCCCGGTCACCCGTTTGGCCAGCTTCATCGCTCCCTCCGTAGCCTCGGCCCCGCTGTTGGTGAAATAAACCGTATTCAGCGAAGGCGGAAGGTTGGCGGCCAGTAAGGTAGCATATTGCACCTGGGGCGACTGGATCAGCTCGCCGTATACCAATAGATGCAAATACTTGTCTGCCTGGTCTTTGATCGCCTGTACTATCCTGGGATGGCGATGACCGGTATTGCAGACGCTGATCCCGCCGATCAGGTCCAGGTATTGCTTGCCGGAAACATCATACAGATAAAGCCCTTCCGCCTTGCTGATCTCCAATCCCAATGGGTTGGGTGAAGTCTGCGCAACATGTCGCAGAAATAAACGCCGGGTATCATTCATGGTGTGGCAAAGTTCGTAAATTTGTAAAAACTCTCATCATGGCTATTATTCTACCTGTAGAGGGCAAATCCCCCCGCTTTGGCAAGGATTGTTTTGTCGCACCGAACGCTACAGTAGTGGGAGAGGTGGAGATCGGCGATCACTGCAGCATCTGGTTTAACGCGGTCGTAAGAGGTGATGTAGGCAGCATCCATATCGGCAACAAAGTGAATATCCAGGATGGGGTGGTGATCCATGCTACGTATCAGAAAACAAAGGTCCATATCGG
>Ga0302326_10001684_pt1 | contig 55593 bp, 54 predicted proteins | sample Palsa_T0_3_FD_202264 | JGI IMG/M metagenome (GOLD analysis project Ga0302326, IMG submission 202264) | Peat permafrost microbial communities from Stordalen Mire near Abisko, Sweden - Palsa_T0_3 | ecosystem: Environmental > Terrestrial > Soil > Palsa > Peat permafrost | place: Sweden: Abisko...
GAGATGGAGCCGCCGGGCGAATTGATGTAAATCGAGATGTCTTTTTCTGGATCCTCGGATTCGAGGAACAGCAGTTGCGCGGTCACCAGGTTGGCCACGTGATCGTCGATCGGCGTGCCAATGAAGATGATGTGGTCTTTCAGCAGCCGGGAATAGATGTCATAGGCGCGTTCTCCCCGGTTGGTCTGCTCGACCACCATGGGAACCAGCGTTGTGGCACGCGGAATTGCGTCGTCGTTTTGTCTCATTAGGAGTATTTTTTCGCGCTGAGGAACCCGAACCGGAAGCTACTTTTCACCGTCTGCTGTCGCCTCAATCCGGGAGTTGCGGTAGAGCCACTCGATTGTTTTGTTGCTGCGCAGCTTCGATTTCATGCTATCGAGTGCTCCTTGCTTTGTCAAGCGAGCGCGCAAAGCTGTCGCTGATTCGCCACTGCGTTCCGCCATCGCAGTGATCTCTTTTTCCAATTCTTCATCCGTCACTTCGATCTTCTCCGCGCTGGCGATGCGGTCCAGTAGCAATTCCGCTTTCACGTCGTTCACCGCCGCGTCTCGTTGACGTTTCCGCAGCGACACCCAGTCCAAATTCACGGCTCGCGGATCGACCCCCTGCGCCGCAAGCGATCGCATCACGCGTTCCAGCCGCGTGTCCATCTGTCCCTCGATCAGCGCCTCGGGCACGGGGAAATCATGCTGCTTCACTAGTTCGGCCAGGATTCGTTCTCGGCCCTGCACTCCCTTTTCATGTTCCTTGGCTGCGTCCAGATTTTCGCGAATTTTTCTGCGAAGGTCGTCCAGGGTGGAAATGCCGCTGTCCGCTTCGCCGGTTTGCTGCTCGCGTGCCGCTGCCTGATCTTTTGCGAACTCATCATTCAGCTCCGGCAGCTTCTTTTCCTTGATACCCCGCACTTCCACGGTGTAGTCGTAGCTCTTGCCTGCCAGCTTGGGATCGGGATAGTCATCCGGATAGCTCGACGCGAACCGCTTGGTTTCGCCGGGATTGGCGCCGCGAAGATTTTCGGTGAAGCTGCCCAGCGTTTCCTCGGCCCCGACGTGGCACAGCACATCGTCGGCTTCGATCGGTTCGCCGCCGTTGGTCGGCGTGCCCTGGAGCTTGATCTGAACGTAGTCGCCATCTTGCGCCGCACGTCCCTCAACCGGCACGAACGTGGCCGCGCGCTCACGCAACTCCGCGAGGGCTTTGTCCACTTGCGCATCGCCGACTTCGATCTCATCGATCTTAATTTCCAGGTTCTTGTAATCCTTCAGCTCGAATTCCGGCAGCACTTCAAAAACCGCTCGAAAACGCAGTGGTTCGCCTTCCTTGAATTCGACCTTGTCGACTTCCGGACGCGTGACCGGAATCATCTTCTTGTCGTCGAGCGCCTTCTCGAGGAATTCCGGCACGAGCGATTGCACTACTTCGCCTTGAATATCGTCGGCGAATCGGCGCCGCACCAGTGTCACAGGGGCTTTGCCGGGACGGAAGCCCGGGATGCGGGCCACACGCGCGAGGTCGCGCGCCACCTTTTCCGTGGCCTTCTGTACGTTCTCAGCCGGAATTTCCAGCTCGATTTCGCGTCTGCAGGTTGCTTCAGTCATAGAAGATCTTTCTCAGCGTAAGACCGAGCGAATGGATTCGGAAACCGTGGTTCGCCTGATCGGAAATAAAAACAAGGCAGGGAAAAGCCCCGCACCGCAATCGAAACTCAGTATAGGGAATCGGCCGACGCGCGTCAACCCGCGCCCGCCGCGACCCAGTGTTTCCGTTTGCCCTTGCCGCATCGATCAGAGGGCGGCCGGACCGACAAGAGCCTGTCTTACCCGCGGTGGATCGCCGTGCGTTCAACTGTCCGAAGCCTGCCCTCAAGTACAGGTGTTTTTCGGCTCCTCAACGGCTAGCCTCTTCACCGCGTCCATTCGACTCGCAAGGATCGTGAGACCCTAGACTGAAGAATGCTCGTCTCTCGGCCGATTCACAAGATAACGGATCGTCGGGTCATTAGATGTTGATAAGGAGCCGCGCGTGAGACGGAAGCTCGATCAACTCGTCGCAGTGGCGGCACTGATGAGTTTGTGCGCGTGCGCGGGAGTCGTCGGCAAGGGCCCGAGTGGAAACCCGGGTTCCAGTGTCGCGCCCACCATCACCGCGCAGCCCTCAAGCCAAACGGTAGCGACGAACCAGACAGCGACGTTTACCGTCGTGGCGACCGGTGATCCGGCACCCACCTACCAATGGCAGAACGCAGCGACCGGCGCGAATATCGCTGGCGCGACATCCGCTGGTTACACGACCCCAGCCGCCACGCTCGCCGACAATGGTTCGAAGTTTCAGGTCGTCGTCGGAAATTCCGCAGGCGCCGTCACAAGCGCCGTAGCGACTCTCACGGTTGACACAACGCCAGGGTTCGCAACGCAACCGGCGAATGTGACCGTCACAGCAGGGCAGGCAGCCACTTTCACGGTCGTCGCTACAGGCACGGCCCCGCTGAGCTATCAGTGGCAGCAGGGAACCACGAACATCGCCGGCGCGACCTCGGCTGTTTACACCATCGCGGCTACGTCACCAAGCAACAACGGATCGACTTTCCGTGTGATCGTAACCAATGCTGTGGGAAATGCGACAAGCAATTCGGCGACGCTCACTGTCGATAGCCCGCCTGCCATCAACATGCAACCGTCTGGCCAGACCGTGATTGCGGGTCAAACTGCAACGTTCGCAGTGACCGCCACCGGAAACCCGGCGCCGGCTTACCAGTGGCAGAACGCGGCGACCAGCGCGAATATTCCCGGCGCAACATCCGCCAGCTACACCACCCCCGCCACGGTGCTCGCCGATAACGGATCGACATTCCAAGTTGTGGTTTCCAACTCCGTCGGCAGCCAAACGAGCGGCGCCGCGAGCCTGACGGTCAACTCTTCCGGGCCGCCACCGACCAATGCCAGGATTCTCACCTACCACAATGACAACTTGCGAACGGGACTCAACCCCAACGAAACCATCCTGACCACGAGCAACGTCAACTCATCCACCTTCGGGAAGCTTGGGTCGCTTCAAGTAACCGGGCTCGTGGATGCGGAACCTCTGTACGTCCCCGCCTTGACCATTAACAGCGCGAAGCACAATGTCGTTTTCGTCGTAACCGAGCACGATCTGGCTTACGCTTTCGATGCCGATACCCTCGGCCCTCCGCTCTGGCAGGTTTCGCTCACTCCCGGCTCGGAAACGCCGAGCGACGATCGCGGTTGCGGCCAGGTGGAACCCGAAATAGGGGTCACATCGACGCCGGTAATCGATCTCAGCGCAGGCCCCAACGGCACGATTTTTGTGGTCGCCATGTCCAAGGATTCAGGCGGTAACTACCATCACCGGCTGCACGCTCTGGACCTGACGACCGGCGCCGACCGGATGACCGCGCAGCAAATTCAGGCTACCTACCCGGGAAATGGCACCGGAAGCTCCAGCGGAACTCAGACCTTCAACCCCGCCTCGTACGAAGAGCGCGCGGCGCTGCTTCTGCTGAACGGCGCGATTTTCACGACATGGACTTCACACTGCGACGCGCCAAACTACACGAGCTGGGTCATTAGTTATAGCGAATCCACTCTGCAGCAGGTGAGCGTGCTAAATATGACGGCGAATGGCACGACGCAGAACGGCCAGGAAGGCGGGATTTGGAACGCCGGTTCCGGGCCGTCGGCCGACGCTGCCGGGGCCGTCTACTTCCTCATTGGCAACGGCACGTTCGACACGACGCTCGACGGCAGCGGGTTTCCGAAAAACCGCGACTTCGGCAATTCGTTTGTGAAGCTTTCGGTTGCCGGAAACAATCTCTCGGTCGCGGATTACTTTGCCATGGACAATCCGAGCGGCGGGGATGCCGAGTCGGAAGCTTCGGCGGATACCGATCTAGGCTCCGGCGGTGCGATGCTCCTCCCGGACCTCCAGGACGGTCAGGGCAACACGCAGCACTTGGGCGTCGGTGCCGGAAAAGACGGGCACGTATATATCGTCGACCGTGACAACATGGGGAAATTCGTCGCGAGTGACGCGAACATCTACCAGGAACTCCGTGGCGCATTAGGCGGAGGCATCTGGTCGGCGCCGGCGTATTTCAACAACAGCGTCTATTACGGTACGGCAGGGAGCAACTTGAAAGCGTTCAATATTTCGAGCGGCAAGCTCGCTACGTCCGCCTCGTCATCGAGCCCTTCCGCATTTGGCTACCCAGGAGCGACGCCGAGCGTTTCCGCAAATGGGACGTCGAACGGAATCGTCTGGGCGATTCAAAATGGGAGCACGGGAACCCTGCACGCATACGACGCCACTAACCTTGGCACCGAGTTGTACAACAGCAATCAAGCGTCGGGCAGCCGCGACCAGTTCGCAACTAACTCGAACGACAAGTTCGTCACACCGATGATTGCCAACGGCAAGATCTACGTCGGAACACCCAACGCTGTGGTGGTCTTCGGTCTGCTCGGGCACTGATTCCCGCTCCGGCAAATCCGGGCAGTCTCGCTGATCCGCACCACCTTGCGCTGAGGAATCCACGTCTGTACGATGCCCACGCCGGTCCGTGTATGGATGCCGGAGGAGGAATGAATTATGAAAGCGATTGTCGTCCACCGGTATGGCGGTCCCGAGGAGCTGAAATTCGAGGAGTACCCTGATCCGGTGGCCGGCCCGGAGGAAGTGTTGGTGCGGGTCGCTGCCACCAGCGTCAATCCGATCGACTACAAGCGGCGGGCTGGGAAAACTCAAGATTTCTACCCAATCAAATTCCCGGGGCTGATTGGAGTCGATGTCGCCGGTACGGTGCTCACTCCTGGCTCGGGAGTTAAGGACTTTCATCGCGGGGAGCAGGTGTTCGCGATGGCCGGCGATGCGTATGCCGAACTTTGCGTAGTGAAGGCGGCGAGTCTTGCGAGGCTGCCCGCGGGACTTGATCTGATCGAGGCCGCGGCTTTGCCCCTGGTGACGACAACCGGTAACCAATTGATCTCCCTGGGGACCGCGATCAAGACTGGCCAAACCGTGCTCGTCACGGGAGCCGCAGGGGGCGTCGGGCGTTCCGCAGTGTTCACCGCGAAGCAGCGTGGAGCGTTTGTGATTGCGGGTGTTTTGAAGAGACAGGTCGGGGACGCGGCAAGTATCGGCGCGGATCAAATAGTCGCGACCGATGACGAAACCGCTATAGATAGTCTGCCGCTGGTGGACGCCGTTGCCGACACGGTTGCCGGCAAAACCGCGGAAAAGCTAATCTCGAAAGTGAAGCCCGGTGGCGTATTTGCATCCGTTCTTGGACCGCCCCAGAATGCCGGGAAGTACCCGTCGATTAAGGTTGTGCCGGTTTATGCGGCGCCGGATTCGAAAGTCCTGGCGGTCATGGCCGAAGCCGTCAGAGACGGCAAGCTGCGCATCCCTATAAGCCGGAAGTTTCCACTCAGTGACGCGGCGGAGGCTCAAGCGGTGGCCGAAAAGGGCGCCGGCGGCAAGATTCTGCTGGTAACGTGAAGTGCCGTCCACCGTACTGGCGCGCTCTTGCCCGGTTGCCGCGTAACCGGGAGTTGACTCATCTTGTTCACAATGAAACCACTTCTGCTGTTGACGCGTCTGTTGTAGAGTAACGCACATTCCGCCGGGGGGCGGATGGGTGGCGTTACTGCTAAAACGAATTTCATTTCTCTAAGCGATCGCTTGCGTGGAACGATTGCGGGAAAAAGGAGAAGACAATGTCAAGGAACACATTTAGCCTCTCGCGCGGTGGCACGCTAAAGGCTGTCGCCTGTCTCTGCGGTCTCGTTATTGCGTTGGTCGCACCGGCGTATGCGCATCACTCCGCATCGTCTGAGTACGACGTGAATAGGACCATTCAGATCACCGGTGTGATGACGCAGTTTGAATGGATCAATCCGCACGCCGAGATGCACATGGATGTGCCGGACGGGTCAGGAAAAACCACTCCGTGGATCATTTCCTTTGCTGGTCTTTCCAAGCTTCGGCTGGCTGGCATGAACAAGTCGACTCTTAGCGTCGGGACTAAGTACACGGTCATTGGAAACCCGGGTCGACAGGGTTTACACAAATTGTTGGTCAACAGCCTAACGTTCCCCGACGGGCACGTATTTCAGCTGGCAGCCCCGGAAGGAAACGAGCAATGAAATCGCTTCTGTGGTGCCCATGGGCGATCGCAATTCTATTGGTGATGCACCCGCTGCGCGTGTCTGCACAGACCCCCACCGCTGGAGCAACGGATTCTAAGGCGGAGACTCCGCGCCGCGCTGACGGACATCCGAGCTTGAATGGCGTCTGGACCGAACGGTACGACGGCGGCCCTGGCTCTTCTGGCAAGGTCGACCCCAAAAGCGTTAAGGACGGAGGCAAACTCTACTTATTTCCCCCGTGCTGCGGCGGTTCGCGCCTTGGCGGTCTATATAGCGCGGAACAGGACGGGATCGTTCTCGGCAAGGGCGAGCGCAACAAGCCCGTATATAAGGCCGAGTATTGGGAGAAGGTCCGCTATATGGAGCAACATTCGCAGCAAGAGGACGGCGAATGGTCGTGCCAGCCTTTGGGCGTTCCGAGGATTGGCCAGCCGCAAGAGATCGTTCAGCAAGACAACCTGATTGTCTTCCTGTATGCCACGGGGGGTTTTAATGACACGTACCGGGTCATCGCGGTGAACCGCCCGCACGATCCCGATCGCGTGGCACAGGAAACGTCGAAGGGCGACTCGGTCGCTCAATGGGAGGGAGATACTCTCGTCATCGATACTACCGGCTTCGACGAAAGCACCTGGCTCTCCGCGCATTTGGGATACATCCACAGCTCGTCTATGCACGTCGTCGAGCGCTTCACACGCCAGGGAAACGAGATGAAGTATGAGGTGACTATCAACGATCCGGAGATGTTGGAACAGCCTTGGGTATTGGCTCCCAGAATGATGAAACTCAATACAAATCCGACTGCCATGCTGCCTGAGGATTACCCGTGCAGCGAGCGAGATGTGACGCACACGCCGGTTCATTAGAGATTTCGCAGGCGAGTGGCTTTAGACATTGAGGGATAAAAACAATTTTCACGCAATTGGGGCGTGGAGTTTTGAACGCATCGAGCACTGCGCCTGTGGAAGCTTTACAAGAGCGTGCTCACGGGGGATGAATGATGCTTAGGCGAATGTTTGCGTTTGTGGCGGTCACTCTGTTTATGGCGTTGACGGCACCGCTTGTAAGCAACGCACAAGTGGTTGAGGTGCATGCCAAGAGCACGTATGGGGACCATCAACTTGTGGTGCCGCCGACGGCGGCGCTGATCGAAAAAGGTCCCAAATTCGCAGTGGAGCTACCCGCTGAAGTGATTGGAATGGTACGCGGCGGGGTGCGCAATACCAAGGGTTTCAATACTCTCGAGTTCACTGCGACGGGCATGATGGCGGAACCCGGAGCAGACGGAACCTGGCATACCTACAAGGTTTCCAAGATCATCTCCCAGTCGGACTTCATCATCCCGGCATCGCGCGTTGACGTGAGTTTTGTCGACGCCAATGGCAACGCCAAGCACGAGATCCGTGTTGTGTCAGGACAGAAGGCATGGAACGAGGAGAAGCCTGGGATCAATGGGACGCCGGTGCCTGCCACGGTCGTGGACGACCGTCTGCGGGAGATCTGGATGACCCCTCAGGGAGCAATGTGGGGCGCTCTCCGGACCGAAGAGGCCAACGACAAGGTCATGATCAGCAACGAAGGCGGCCATCTGGTGATCGGCTATCCGTGGAAAGGCGACGACGTTAAAGTCACTTTTGACGAAGGGCAGCGGCCCCAGCAAGTTGAAATCAAGACTCACAGTAAGGCCTACGGAGACACGACCCTGGTAGCGACTTATTCGGGCTACAAGGATTTTCAGGGTTATCTCGCTCCGTTCCCAACGAAGATGACGTATAAATCTGGCAGCCACGTCATCATGGATCTGAATGTGACCGACGCCCAAACCAACCCCTACGTCATGTTCACGGTCCCCCAAAATATGCGCAACCAACCCTAAAGTAGCGACCTGAAATACTTGGATGCCCGCCCGAGGAATGGATTGGTGCGGAAGAAGGGACTCGAACCCCTACGGCCTTTCGGCCACCAGCTCCTAAGGCTGGCGCGTCTGCCAATTCCGCCACTTCCGCGACGGGCGGTCAGTATAACATCGCAGCCGGGATGCTGAGAGCGGCAGGCCCGCCCCGATTGCTCTTGCCGGGACCCTATGGTTTTGCTAGGCTTCGCCGCCGAGGTACCCAGGAGGCTCGCGATGGCACATTGCACGAAGTGTGGAGCAGCTTTAGCGGATGGTGCCGCGTTTTGCCCCGCTTGCGGCTCAGCTGTCAGCGCGACAGCGTCAACCCCGGTACCTGTAGGAGGTACAGCTCCCATGGCTCAAGAACAGATGGCCGAAAACGTGGCAGGGGCGCTTTGCTACGTGCTCGGCTGGATCACCGGTTTGATTTTCTACTTCATCGACAAGCGTCCTTTCGTGCGCTTCCACGCCACGCAATCGATTGTGGTCTTTGGCGGCCTGCACATCCTTACCTTTGTGATTGGAATATTCTTCGGAGTGAGCATCTTCGCAACCGGTCTGGCCGGTTTTTCTATGGGCTATGCTCTCTATTCTCTGATCGGGCTTGTGGAGCTCGTCCTGTGGATCCTGCTCATGGTGAAGGCATATCAAGGGGTGCGATTCCGTATTCCGATTGCAGCGGACATCGCCGAGAAGCTTTTCGGCAAAGCATAATTGCGAACGGCAAGCCGCCAGATCCGTTTCTCTTCTCGCTTGAGTTCGCCCGAGCTACCGGTCAAGGCGCTGAAATACCCGCCCGCACGCGAGGTCTTGCCTTCGGCTTAGGCCGAGCGTACGATGGCAATTCAGGCTAGCCGCACCTGCCCACCTGTAGAGTTTCACGATCAACTGGATCGGGCCCGTGCGAGAAGTGTGGTCAAGGGGCGTTGACGGTGGCGGAGAAGGCCCGCAGCAAAGCGATTGCGATCGTAGGCGCGCAGTGGGGCGACGAAGGAAAGGGCAAGGTCGTCGACTACGTGGCCTCGTCCTTCGACTACACCGCGCGCTACGCCGGCGGGCACAATGCCGGCCATACGGTCATCTTCAACAATCATCGGTATGTTCTGCAATTGGTTCCAAGTGGAATCCTGCGCCCGGAAAAGAAGGCTGTGATTGGGGCAGGCACGGTGGTCGATCCTGTGGCTCTTCTCGCCGAGCTTGAAAATCTGAAGAAATCAGGCATCGAAGTTCGCGGGCGCTTGTTTCTGAGCAATCGCGCGCACCTGATCTTTCCTTACCATCGCGAAATGGACAAAGCCGCTGAGGCGGCTCGCGGCGAGGCGAAGATCGGAACCACGTCGCGCGGCATCGGTCCCGCCTACGAAGACAAGATGGCGCGTCGCGGGATTCGCGTCTGCGACCTGCTCGAGCCCGATTGCTTCCGGTTAAAGCTTGAGCGCGTCATCGACGAGAAAAACGCTATCAGCCGCGCCTCCTATGGGCACGAGCTTGAAACCGCCGGGCTGGCGGATCACTATCTGGAAATTGCAGCGCACATTCGTGGCTTGGTGGCCGACACGGGGGTGCTGCTGAACGATGCGCTCGACCGTGGAGAGTCGGTGGTGTTCGAGGGGGCGCAAGGCACGATGCTGGACATCGATCACGGGACGTATCCGTACGTCACGTCGTCGAGCGCGACCTCGGGAGGCGCCGCAACGGGACTCGGCGTCGCCCCAACGAGGATTACCGGAGTAGCCGGCGTAACCAAGGCCTATACCACGCGCGTCGGTGGCGGACCATTTCCCACGGAGATGCCCGATCTGGAAGCCCAGGAAGTGCGCGAGCGCGGAAACGAGTTCGGAGCCGTGACGGGCAGGCCGCGGCGTTGCGGCTGGCTCGATCTGGCGGTGCTGCGCCACGCCAAGATGCTTAATGGCATCGACTCGCTGGTGGTGACGAAACTGGACGTTTTTGACGGCCAGAGCGAAATCAAAGTCTGTACCGGATATCGCCATCGCGGTGAAGTATTGCCGCACATGCCACCCGACGCTGAAACGCTTGGCCAAGTGGAACCGCAGTATCGCACCCTGCCGGGCTGGAGAACCTCCACGACCGAGGTTCGCGACGTGAAGGATCTGCCGATCGCCGCACGCGACTATTTGAATTTCATTTCCGACGAGCTCCAGATCGAAATTGGAATGATTTCAACGGGCCCGGAGCGCGACGCGACGATCGTGCCACGCGGCACGAAGATGGCCTCCTGGCTCTAGAATGCTCCCCTTTGAAGAAGCCCGCACGAGAGTAATCGAAGTTCTGTCGGAACGGGCCAACCATCCCCAAACGGAAACGATCGAGATGGCGAATGATCCCTCTGCCGCACTGGGGCGGATCCTCGCGGAAGATATTCTGGCCGACCGTAACTATCCTCCGTTTAATCGTTCAATTCGCGATGGCTTTGCGGTACGCGCTGCCGATGCGGCCACACCTGGGGCGCGGCTGCGCGTTGTGGGGGAAAGCCGAGCGGGGGTCGCCTTCACCGGAGCGGTGGGGAATGGTGAGTGCGTGCGCATCCTGACAGGAGCCGCGGTGCCGAAGGGAACGAACGCCGTCGTGATGCAGGAGCACACACGCGCGGACGCCGATTGCATTGTTTTGGAGCATGCTGTGCCGGTGGGACAGCACTATGTGCTGGCGGGAGCGGAGGCGCGCGTCGGCGAAATTGTGGTGGCGCGAGGCGCGCGGCTGGGCTATGCGGAATTAGCCATGGTCGCCCAGGCTGGGCGTGCGCAGCTGACGGTCTACCGGCGGCTGCGTGTCGGAATTCTTTCGACGGGCGACGAGTTGGTAGACATAGACCGCGTCCCCGATCGGTTTCAGATTCGCAATACCAACAGCATCTCTTTGGCCGCACAGACAGCGCTCGCGGGTGGTCAAGCAATCCAGTTGGGAGGCGCTCCGGACGAACCGGCTCAGCTTCGCGCTTCGATCGAACGCGGGCTGGAAACGGATCTCGTTATCACGAGCGGTGGCGTTTCCGTCGGCAAGTATGACCGCGTAGAGGGTGTGTTGCGTGATCTCGGCGCGGAAGTTTTCTTCGATGCACTGGCGATCCGGCCGGGAAAGCCGGCCGTTTTCTCGTGGTGCCAAGGCAAGCCGGTCTTCGGGCTTCCCGGCAATCCCGTTTCGACGATGGTGACATTCGAGCTGCTGGTCGCCCCAGCAATAGATATTTTGAGCGGCCATACCCCGGGTCCGCTTCCGTTTTTCAAGGCTAAGTTGGGCCATCCGCTCGACGAAAAAGCCGGAGTAGCGCACTTCCTCCCCGCGCGCGTGCAATGGTCGAACGGAAACCCGACAGTGGACGTACAGTTGTGGGAGGGATCGGGCGACATCGGCGCGGTCGTGCGCGCCAACTGCTTCCTGGTGGTGCACCCGTTTCGGTTGCACCTGGAGGCGGGCGAGTGGGTGGATGTATTCCCTCGCCGCGGCGTTTTTTAGCAGCTTGCGCTGCCCTTAGCGCAACTTAAACCCCAATAGACCAATTATTCCTAAGCCGAGAAGTGAGAGGCCGGAAGGCTCGGGAACATCGGAAGGATCGGGGCCTGCGGGATCAGAGAACGTCCACGAACCCGCAGCATCGTAGGAAAATCCAACCAAAGGAATGTAATCATCGGAGGAATAGTAGTGAATAACCTCGTCCTGAATGCAGGCTCCGTCCCACAGGGGAGTATCGCCGACCAGATTAAATGTTTCAAACACGACGTCGCCCGGCGGCTGCGTGGAGCCCACCGCGTAGATTTCCCAATTGACGATATTGCCGCTGGAATCCGTCACCAATATAAAAGTCGAAGAGTAGGCCTGAGAGCTGTACAGCGGAGACGCGGAACCGTCCGCCAGAACAAACGAGGAGGGGACACTCACGCCCGAAAGGTTGGGGCCGAGAGGTTGCGCAAATGTCAGCGTTGCCGTGATGCTGCAACCCGAGGGGCATGACAGTCCACCGGATTCAGCGAGAGAATTCCCCGAGTAGATGTAAATCGCATCGGCCTGCGCGGATCGCGCCAGGCTGATCAGCAAAATTGAACCGAGAAGAAAAAGTCCGGCGGCATTCAAACGTATTGAAGAATTTTTTTGAAGTCTGCCCCTAGAGGCGTCCTCCCCAAGCGACAATCCCATTCCTAGAACTGCCATTACCCGTTCCTCTTTACTGAAAAGAATTGTTACTCAGACACTGCTCGCCCCTATGAGTGCAAGGCGATGTCCAAATCTCTATCGGAGACAACAGGAGACTTCTTGACCGGTTCTGCAATTTGGAGGGCAATACGAGAAAATGTTTTCTCGGTGGTGGCGAGGTTTGTTGCCAGGGTTGGTGACCGGTGCGTAGCTTTTTCGCCCCCATGAGTCGCCGCCTACCCTATACTTTCCAAAGGGTCTTAAGCTTTCCATACTATGAAGAAGCTTTCACACTACGACGATTCGGGCCGCGTGCGGATGGTGGACGTCAGCGCGAAGCCGGCAACCCCCCGGACGGCAGCAGCTCACGCGTTCGTGCGTATGAAGCGTGGCACAGTCGCGAGCCTGCGCAAGCAGCGTTCGCCGAAGGGTGATCCGTTGGAAATCGCGCGCATCGCCGGAATTACCGCCGCCAAACGCACCTCAGAGTTGATTCCGCTTTGCCATCCCCTCGCTCTGACGCACGTGGATGTACGCGCGAAGCTATGCCAGAATGGAATCGAGATTCACTCCGAAGCGAGCACCACGGGCCCGACTGGGGTCGAGATGGAAGCGCTGGTGGGCGCGGGCGTGGCCGCTCTTACAATCTACGACATGTGCAAAGCACTTGAACGCAGCATGGAGATCACGGAATTGCATGTGGTGAAAAAATCCGGTGGACGCAGCGGGACGTATGTTCGAGCAAGCGCGCGCCGCGGGAAGAGCGCCAAGTGACGACGCCTCTTAAGGACGTCAAAGTCTTGGTGGTGGACGACAATCCGCTAGTTTTGGATCTGGTGGTCAAGGGTTTGGCGCCGCACTGCGAGACCTGCGCGGCTTCCGATGCCACCGACGCGCTGCTGAAAATCGTGGATGATCTGCCGGATCTGGTGGTATGCGACTACCGCATGCCGGGATTGGATGGCCGGCAACTGTACGACAAGCTTCGCGCACGACAACAAACCAAGCATCTGCCATTTATCTTTCTCGCAGGACGCAGCGACGTGGAAGAAAAGCTGCGGCCCATTGTCGAAGGCGCCGAGGAATTCATCACCAAGCCGTTTTTCGTGAAGGACCTGGTGCGGCGAACAAAAAAGGTAATCGACCGGCTGCACCTGGAGAAGCTTCAGAAGCGGGCGGTACGCCCGGGAGTGATTCAAGGGCGCCTTGAAGAGATGAGCATTTTGGACCTGATGCAGTCGCTCGAAATGGGGCAGAAATCCTGCCGCTTGACGATCCGCAATGCGGAAGAGACGTGTGAGCTCTTCTTTGCTTCCGGGCAGTGCGCCGACGCTCGGCTGGGTGAAGTGGAAGGCGAGGCTGCCGTATTCCAGGTAGTGCGCTGGCCGGCCGGCGACTTCGAGATTGATTTTAACGCGGCGCCGACGCGCACCACGATTTCACGCACCACCACGGGCCTGCTGATGGAAGCGCTGCGGCTGGTGGACGAAGGTGAGCGCGACGGCGAAGATGAAAGCGTGGAAAGCGCCGAGCGGTGAGCGTGCCCGTCAATCCCGTGTGCGTTTCCATCCTGACGGTGAGCGATTCGGTGGCCGCAGGGAAAATGGAAGACCGCTCGGGCGTGGCAGTAGCGAGCCGGTGCAAGGTTCTCGGCTGGGTAGTCGTATCTTCGGAAGTGCGCGCGGACGATCGTCCGGCGATCGAAGCTTTTCTGAAGGGCGCGGCCGACGCGCATTCCACAGACCTCATTTTGACGACTGGCGGGACGGGCCTGGGCCCACGTGACGTGACGCCGGAAGCGACCGAGGCCGTCATCGAGCGGCGCATTCCTGGATTTCCTGAACGCATGCGCGCAGCCGGAGCGGAAAAAACGCCCCGATCGTGGCTGTCGCGCGCCGTCGCTGGCATTCGCGGGAACACCATCATCATCAATTTGCCTGGCAGCCCGGCCGGGGCGGTTGAATCCTTGGATACAATTGCCGAACTGCTTCCGCACGCGGTGGCCGTGCTGCACGGAGCGCGGCACGATTGAGGTTTTGTGGCGATGCCAGGTATGAGTGATCCCTCTCAAGACTCACGGAAGTCGGCTGGATCATTTGCGAGGCAATTTGCGCTCGCGACAGAACTACCGTTCTTGCTCGTTGGTGGTGTTGTGGGCGGGGCGCTTCTCGGCTATCTTCTCGACCGCTGGCTGCACACCAAGCCGTACTTGACGCTCGTGATGGGTGCTGTGGGATTTGCCGTCGGGCTTCGTGATTTACTCAGAAGACTTTCTAAGAGTGACTCTGATTCTTCCTCCGGCACAACCTCCTGATTCGGCCCTCGATCCGCACACGCGGTTTTCGCGCCGCGTCGGCTGGCTTACGCTCAGTTTTGGTATCGTCGCGAGTGTGGCCGGAGCGGTGATGGCGTCATGGCGAACAGGCGCGGGATTTGCGGTCGGAACGGTGTTGGGATGGCTGAATTTCCTCTGGCTGGATAGAGGGATCGGTGCGATCGTTTCCGCGGCCCTGGTGCAACAGGGCTTGCCGCAGCCGCAAGTTCCAAGGCGCGTATACTACGCATTCGCGGGGCGTTACGCGTTGATCGGCGTCGTAGCTTATGGTACTGTGAGGTTCTTGGACTTGCCTGTTTTAGCCATCCTAGGAGGCCTTTTATTCCTCGGGGCGGCTGCGGCTGCGGAAAGCCTCTACGAAGTCTTTACGGGATCAATTTAGGGAATGAACGAACACATCAACTGGTTTACTGTCCTGCTCAACAAGTGGTTTGGCGGAGCGGCTTTGGCTCTGCTCTCGTTGCTGCACATCACCCCGAGCAATCCCGGGTTACCGATTCCCAATTACGTGGCCATGGATGTCGTCGTCCTCTTGATTGGAATGCTGTTTTTCCTGTGGCTCAAGCCGAGGATTTCGGCGGACCGGCCGGGTGCGACGCAGCAAGTGATGGAGTATCTACTGACCAATCCGATGCGCGTCGGAATACGGGACATATTGGAAGACAGCGTGGAGCACGAGCCGTTCCGCTACGTAAATGTTGTAGGCTCGATCGCCATTTTTATTCTGATGGCCAACCTGATCAGTATTTCTCCGGCTTTCGATTCGCCGACGGGGCATCCTACGGTGCCTCTGGCCTGCGCGATTCTCACGTTCATTTCCTACAATTGGTGGGGATTGCGCCATCACGGCCCGGTCGGATATGCGAAGACATTTGCCGGCCCGGTGTGGTGGCTTTCGTGGCTGCTGTTTCCTGTCGAGATTATCAGCAGCTTCGCTCGCTTGCTTTCGCTTACGGTACGGTTGTGGGCAAATATTTTCGCCAGCGAACTGATCTACGTTGTTTTTCTCGGGCTGCTGATGGCGCCCAGCGCTCATTTTTCGGTTACGCATCCGGTACTGTCGTGGGTGCTGGCGATCTTTCCGGTGTTCTTCCCGGCCGTCTTTATTCTTCTGCACGCGTTCGTCGCCGTGGTGCAGGCCTTTGTCTTTACGATTTTGCCCGCTGTGTACATCGGGCTGGCTACGTCGCACGACCACTAAGTTCATAGCATAGCGTTGGCATGATTGCCGACCAGTGTGAGACCGGTTGCCTCCCAAGGTAGCCGGGAACCACCTCCTGGCGGCGCTAATACAGAGGAGACACACATGAAGAAGTTTGCGGTGATGTTCGGAATGCTTCCCGTAATCGGAATGATGGCTGCTCCGGTGTTTGCACAAGACGTTGCCGGCAAGCCCCCCGCAACGGTGAGCGCGGCGATGATGATTGCCGCCGGCCTCGCGATGGGAATTGCCGCGGGGCTTTGCGGTCTAGGACAGGGAAAAGTAGGCGGAGCGGCCTGCGAAGGTATCGCGCGTAATCCGGGAGCAGCCGGCCCGATCCGTTTGGCCATGATTCTCGGGTTGGTGTTTATCGAGACTCTCGTGCTCTTTACGCTGGCCGTCGTGTTCGCGAAGATGACTTACTAAGTTTCATTTCGAAGATTTGCAAGACTCCGGGCCCGGACGATGTCGTCCGGGCCCTTTTAGTTTCCGTTGGATTTGAACACGGCCTCGCGCAATGGCGCGGTCCGATGCAGCGATATCGTTTAATCGTTTAGTGCAGGTTGAGTGAGTCGGCAGCGGTGCGGGCGAAATCCAGAACGCGGCCGGGCAGGATGCCAAGGTATACCGTGCCAACCACTGCGATGAAAAGCGCAACGCCCAGGGCCGGTGCGACCGGCGTCGGTGTGTAGTCCTTGGAAGGTTCCCAGAAATACATGGAGATGATCACGCGCAAGTAGTAGTACGCGCCGATGACGCTGTTGATGGCGGCAATGACCACGAGCCAGATGACATGCGACTCGAGGGCGGCCTGGAAAGCGAAGAACTTGCCCAGGAATCCGGCGGTTGCGGGCAATCCCAGAAGCGAGAGCAGAAAAATCGAGAAGACCGCGGCGAGCACCGGCTGACGGGTTCCGAGGCCGGCATAGTCCTGAATGGAAAGCCGCTTCTCGCCGCGCTGGCCCAGATGAGCGATCACCAGAAACGCGCCGACCTTCATAAGCACGTAAGCCGCAAGGTAGAAGATCACAGCGGCAACGCCGATATCGGTGGCAGCAGCGAAGGCGACCAGGATGTATCCGGCGTGCGCGATTGAAGAGTAGGCCAGCATGCGCTTCACGTTGGTCTGGGCTAGTGCGGCCAGATTTCCGACAAACATCGTGAGCACAGCCGAGCCGGCGATGCCCCAGAACCATAGATCAGTGGCGCCGCCGAAGGACAGCAGGAAAATCCTCAGCATCAGTGCGAACGTGGCGGCCTTGGGCGCGGAAGCCAGCAGAGCGGTCACGGGCGTAGGCGCGCCTTGATACACGTCCGGGGCGTAGATCTGAAAGGGCGAAATCACAACTTTGAAACCCAAGCCCACGAACATTAGACCCAGGCCGAGAACGGCCAGCGGCGGAAAGTGTCCGTCAGTGGCGGAGGCTCGCGAAAGCGCGTCGGAGATCTTGTCGATGATAGTAGTGCCGGCCGCGCCGTAGACCATGGCAATGCCGTAGAGGAAAAAGGCGGTGGAAAACGAGCCTAGAAGGAAATACTTCAGTGAGGCTTCGTTTGAGATCAAGGCGCGCTTGCGGAAGCCGACCAACACGTAGCTGGCGATCGAGCTGATTTCCAATCCCACGAACGCGGTGACGAGCTCATTCGCACTCGCAAGTATGCCCATGCCGGCCACCGCAAACAGAACCAACGCGTAGAATTCGCCGCGCTCGATGCCTTCATCGCGCAAGTAATCGAACGAACCCAGGATCGCGAGAGCCGCCGCAACGATCACCACGACGTGAATGAAAATGCTGAATGCGTCGACGCTGAGCAGATTGCTGTACGCAGGGCCAGGATTTTGCGCGGCGAAGCGCACGGAAGCAAGGGCCGCCAGAGCACCGAGAAAGCTGAGCCAGCCGAGGACGCGTTGTTTGGCGGCGCCGAGGAATGGATCGGCGATCATGATGAGCATCCCGAAGGCGCACAGAACGATTTCCGGGGCGATGCGTCGAAGATTCAGGGCCTGCTCGGCTGAAAGGTGGATCACTTGCCGGGCCCTCCTGCCATAACGGCGGCAAGCGCCGGCGTGAGTTTGTCCGGCGGCGAACTCAGACGAGACGGAACGTCAACCGGGCGCGCCGCGTTCTGCGGATGATTCATCTGCACCTGCATATTTTCGAGCAGGGCGTCGGAGGATGCTTCCATGCGGCGCGTGAAGAGCGGCGAAGCGATACCCATGAATAGGATGGCGATCGCCATGGTGGCCAGAATCAAACGCTCGCGGCCCGAAGCGTCCGGCAGGGTACGATTTTTCTCCACGGTAACGTCACCCAGGGCTACGCGCTGATACGCCCACAAGAGATAAATTGCGGACAGCACCGCTCCGCTGGCGGCCCAGGAAGCCCAGGCGTGATGTTGTTGGTAAGCGCCTATGAGGATCAGGAATTCGCCGATAAATCCATTGAGCGGTGGCAGGGCCAGCGACGACAAGCAAATGAAAAGGAAGAAGGACATCATCACGGGCATGGGGGTTGCGAGGCCGCCGTATTCTTTGATTTCGTGGGTGTGCCGGCGATCGTATAACATGCCCACGCCGAGGAAGAGCGCGCCGGTGGAAATGCCGTGGTTGAGCATTTGGTAGACCGCGCCCTGAATCGAGACGGTGTTGAAGGCGAAAATGCCGAGCACCACGAAGCCCAAGTGGCTGACGGACGTGTAGGCCACTAGGCGCTTCAGGTCATGCTGAACCGTAGCCACCAGCGCGCCATAAACGATGCCTATGATGGCCAGAATGCCGATGTAGGGCGCCATGCGGTGCGCTGCGCCGGGGAAAAGCGGCAGGCAGAAGCGCAGAATGCCGTAGGTGCCGAGCTTCAGCATCACGCCCGCAAGGATGACCGATCCCGCTGTCGGAGCCTCGGTGTGCGCGTCCGGCAGCCAAGTGTGCAGCGGGAAGAGTGGTACCTTGATGGCGAAGGCCAGGAAAAATGCGCCAAACAAGTGGAGTTCGGTGGTTTGGCGGAACACGAGCTGGCCGGACTGCAAAAGCATCAAAACCTGAGGAAGGTCGAAAGTCTGGGCGCGGTTGTATACCCACAAGATGGCCACCAGCATCAAGATTGAGCCGAACATGGTGTACAGAATGAACTTCACCGTCGCGTAGATGCGGCGCTCGTGGCCCCACATCCCGATCATGAAGTACATGGGGATGAGGGTTAGCTCCCAGAAGGTGAAGAAAAGGAACAGGTCGAGCGAGACGAAAACGCCGATCATGGCCGTCTCGATCACGAGAATGGCGATGAAGAATCCCTTCACGTTTTCGCGGATCGACTCCCAGGAGCAAAGGATCGAAAGCGGCGTGAGGAACGTAGTCAGCAGAATCAGGAACACGCTGATGCCGTCGACGCCAAGGTGGTAGTGAATGGATTCGCCGATCCAGTTGTGGAACTCCTGAAACTGATACTCCGCCCCAGAATAGTTCCCGCGCAGCAGAAGCAGAGAGATCAGGAATTCGGCGAGCGACGCGGCCAGCGCGATGCGGCGAATCCAAACGTGATCGTCCGAGCGCAGCAACAAAAGCGCAGCCACGCTCAAGAGCGGCAGAAACGTGACGACCGTCAGCAAATGCGGTTGCGTTTCCAAGTTACCTCGCCATCCATAGTCCGAGTAGGAGCACGGTGAAGCTGACCGCGCCGATTACCACCCAAGTCGCATAGCTCCGCGCGTTGCCGGATTGCAGCTTGCGCAGTTCGCCGCCCGAAGCCTGTGCGGTGCGGGCTGCGCCGTGGAGCGCGCCGTCAATCAGTTCCTCGTCGACGACGTGCCAAAGGACGTGAGTGGACATCCACAGGAGCGGCCGGACGATGACCGCGGCGTACAGTTCGTCAACGTAGTACTTATTCAAGAGCAGCAGGTACAAGCCATGCACGCTCTTGGCGAGACGCTTGGGGGTTTCGGGACTCTTGATGTACATCCACCAGGCTAGCAGCAGGCCGAGAACGGCCACGATGACCGGCCATCCGGTGAGCGCGTGCAGAAGCTCCAGGGAGCCGCTCGCGGCCGGTTCTGCGGCAACTGCTTGGGCGCCAGGCACCGGGTAGGCTGAAAAGACGGGATCAAGGAATTTCGAGAAATGATCGATGCCGCCAACAAGCTTGGGCGCTGCAAACCATCCGCCAAAAATCGACAAGAATGCGAGGAATATCAGGGGCACGGTCATGCTTTTCGGCGATTCGTGGACGTGCACGTGATGCTCGTCATAGCGAGGCGTGCCGAAGAAGGTCAGAAACACCAGCCGGAACATGTAGAACGATGTGAGCCCCGCCCCTACAATGCCCATCAACCAGAGCCAGATATTGGCGTTGGGCCCGGACTTCGCGGCTTCGAGGATTTCGTCCTTGCTGAAGAAACCGGCAAAACCAGGAATGCCGGCGATGGTCAGCGTGCCAATGAACATGGTCCAGTAGGTGACCGGGATCTGTTTGCGCAGGCCGCCCATCTTCATCATGTTCTGCTCGCCACCCATGGCGTGAATCACGCTGCCGGCGGCAAGGAAGAGCAGGCCCTTGAAGAATGCGTGGGTCATCAGATGGAAGATGCCTGCCGCGTACGATCCCACGCCGCACGCCAGGAACATATAGCCGAGCTGCGAAACAGTGGAATATGCCAGCACCTTCTTGATGTCGGTCTGCACCAAACCGATAGTCGCGGAGTAGAGAGCCGTAACCGCTCCCACGATGGCGACCACCAGCATCGCCAGCGGCGCGCGCGAGAACAGCGGATTCATGCGCGAAACCATATAAACACCGGCGGTGACCATGGTCGCGGCATGGATCAAGGCGCTGACCGGTGTGGGGCCTTCCATGGCGTCCGGCAGCCAGACGTAGAGCGGCAATTGCGCTGATTTTCCGATGGCGCCGGTAAAAAGCAGCAAGGCAATGGCAGTGAGCACGCCGACCTGTGTTGCGCCTTCTGCCGGCATGGTCGAGAGCTGGTGGAAGATGTCGCTGAAGTTCACGGAGTTAAAGGTCCAGAAGGCCAGCAGTACGCCGACGGTGAAGCCGAAATCGCCGATACGCGTGACAATGAACGCCTTCTTGCCGGCGTCGGCCGCGGACTTCCGCAGGTAATAGAATCCGATCAGCAGGTAGCTGCACAGGCCCACGCCTTCCCATCCGACGAACATGACTATGAGGTTCGCGCCCAGAACCAGCGTGAGCATGAAGAACATGAACAGGTTCAGGTAGCAGAAGAAGCGGTAGTAGCCGTCCTCATGGGCCATGTAGCCAGTCGAATAGACGTGGATGAGCATCCCCACAAAGGACACAACGCACAGCATGACCACGGTCAGCTGATCGACCTGCAATTCGGAATTTACGCGGAAGGGGCCGGCGATTATCCAGGTGAAGTAGTTGTTGACGTAAGGCAGCGGGCCGCTGAACTGCCAGAACTCGCGAACCAGTTCGGCGACGGCAACGAACGTAAGCGACACGGAGCCTACGGCCACCGTGTTGATGGCGGTCTGCGGCCAACGCTTGCCGAGCAGGCCATTGATCGCCGCGCCCGCAAGGGGCAGAGCCAGGATGATCCACAGATGGTCGAGTATAGGCATCAGAACTTGAGCAGGTTCACGCGTTCGATATTCAGCGACTCGCGATTTTGCACCAGGCTGATCACAATCGCGAGACCGACCGCCGCTTCGGCGGCGGCCACAACGATGACGAAGAAAACGAACACCAGGCCGTCGAGCTGATTGTGGGCGCGCGCGAAAGTCACGAACGCCAGATTGACGGCGTTGAGCATCAGTTCGATGGATATAAAAATCGTGATGATGTTGCGCTTGAAAACGACGGCCACGACGCCCAGGCCGAACAAGATGGCGCTCAGAACGAGATAGTACGAAATGGGAACGGCGGTCATTGCTCTTTCCTCGCCAGAATCAACGCGCCCAAAACGGCGATCAGGATCAGGATGGAAGTTGCTTCAAACGGAAACAGATATTGCCGGAAGAGCAGCATTGAGAGAGCGCGTGTGGTCGTATCCGGCACATCGACCGAACCCGGTCCATTTGCGATGGACGCGCCCGCGGGCGAATGAAACAGCCAGTGCGCGGTTAGCAGCAGCAGGAAAAATCCCAAAGGTACGCCGACAAACTTGGCGATGTGGCTGAAATTTGTGCGCTCTTCGGAGCCGGCATTCAACAGCATGATGACGAAGACGAATAACACCATGATCGCGCCCGCGTAAACGATGATTTGCACCGCGGCAATGAATTCGGCGCCCAAAAGCAAAAAGAGGATGGCGAGCGACATCATCACCAAAATCACCGAGAGAGCGCTGTGAATGGGCTCGCGCGCAAGGATCAGCAAGATACCGCCGGCAACGGCCAGGATTGCGCACGCGAAAAATACAACGAACGGAAGGCTCATCCGCGCCTCAGGAAAAGCAGAACGAACGCGGTGATGACCAGATTTGCTAGCGACACGGGAAGCAGCAGCTTCCATCCGAAGGACATCAATTGGTCGTAGCGAAAGCGCGGCAGCGTGCCGCGAAGCCATACGTAAAAGAAAATGAAAACCAGGATCTTGGTTGTAAACCAGAAGGGTCCTTGAACGACCGCCGCCACCGGCGGAATCAAGCAGAGCAGTCCGATACCACCGGCAAGAGCCGTAACGATCCCCATCTGAAGACGGTGGAAGAATCCGCGCATTTCCACGACAGTGTTAATCGCGCAGTAGATCGCCAGCGCAACAAGGCCGGCGCCGGGAAGGTAGTTCTGCCACGTCCAGCTATCCGGAAACGGCGAGAGCCAGCCGCCGAAGAAGAGAATCGTCGCCAGGCAAGAGACCGTGATCATGTTCGCGTACTCGGCCATGAAGAACATGGCGAACTTGAAGCTGGAATATTCGGTGTGGAATCCGGCGACCAGCTCCGTTTCCGCTTCCGGCAGGTCGAAGGGGATGCGGTTGGTTTCGGCAATCGCGGCCGTCAGATAGCAGAAGAATCCCACGATCTGCGGGATGAAGTGCCAGCGGGGAATTACATGCAGCCAATAGCCTTTCTGTCCCTCAATGATGTCATTGAAGCCGAGAGATCCCGCGAGCAGGATGACGCCCACCACGGAGATCGTCAGCGAGACTTCGTAACTGATCATTTGCGCGGAGCTTCGCAGGCCGCCGAGCAAAGGGTATTTGCTGTTCGAAGACCATCCAGCCAGGGCCACTCCGTAGACGCCCATAGAGGTGATGGCGAACAGAAACAGCAGCCCAATGTTGAGGTTTGAAACGACGAAGATCGGCTGCCCTAGAAGGGTCAGGTTCGGACCGGTCAACGGGCCGAAGGGAATCAAGGCGATCGTGGTGAGCGCGAGCGACAGCGCCAGAAACGGCGCGAGGATATATACGAACTTGTCGGATGCCGGCGGCGTCATGTCCTCTTTAAAGAGGAACTTGACTCCATCGGCGAGCGGTTGCAGCAATCCGTGCGCGCCCACGAAATAGGGGCCCCACCGCGACTGGATGTGAGCCACAACCTTACGTTCGAACCAGGTGAGATACGCCAAGGCCGTCATCACAATAAACAGCAGGACGGCGATCTTGACTATCGATACCACCAGGACTGGGTGCTGGGAGATGAACTCCACGGTATTTCTTTTGCCTCTTTCGTCGAAGTGAGCCTGGAACAGTAACGGCCCAGAGTGCCGCTGGTAAAGAGAAAATCGTTTGCGGAAAAGATTGTGCCGGGCGGCGTAGCTTCCGCGCCGCGAGCGGATGTCTGCGCCTGTTCAGAGCCGCCGGCGAGCAGCGTCGGATACGACAGATCATATCCGGCGACATGCTGGCGGATCTCATCAAATACCGCCTCGGCCGTGCGCAGGCGAATCGGCGTGCCAAGTCCCAGCATGCTCAACTGATGCGAAAGAATGCGCAGTAAATCAAGATCGCTGCGCGGACCCTGGGCATCGACCGAACGATGCGTCAGTTGCACCTCGCCTGCGGTATTCGTCAGGGTGCCGTCCTTTTCGTAGGTCGAGGCGGCGGGCAGAACGACATCGGCGCGCAGCGCAGTCTCCGTAAGGAACATCTCGTGCACGACAAGAAGTTCGAGCCCCGCCAAGCGATCCGGAGCGGTTATGCCGAAGGTGTGAATGGGATTCGCGCCCACGACGTAGAGGGCCTTCAATTTGCCGGCCACCGCCGCTTCCATCATTTGGTGCGCAGTCAGGCCCGGAGCAGACGCGATTTCGGCGCCCCAAAGCTTGCTGAACCGCGCGTGCTCGGCGGAATCAGAAAGCGCCGCATAGCCGGGCAATCGATCGGGAAGGACTCCCATGTCCGCTGCGCCACGCGAATTCGAATAGTCGCCCAGGGCCATGAATTTGGTCTTGCCGCCAAAACGCGCGGCCAGAGACACGAGATCGCGGATGGCGGCGCCTTGAATTCCAGCGCCGAAGAGAACGACCACGTCCTTTTCCGCTTCGAGTCCGGCCTTGAGCTGAACCAGCGATTCTGTGGTAGCCGCATCGAATCGTCCCTGCTCGGTAGAAAGCCAGTGCAACGCGTCCGCTTCCGCTCCGCCTGCGACCTCCACAGCCACTTTCGCTTGCCGATGAATCTTGCTGGGGCGCGAATTAATGGCATAAAGCCGCAGGCCGTGATGGCGTACGCCGGTGCGAATTTGCCATGCGACCAGGGGATTCTGCTGAGTCACATCGTTGCCGATCAGGAGAACGGCCGGGGCGTTGTATATATCCCCCATGGTAGCGAGCGATCCCTTGCCCCCATGCGCGAGCGCGGCAGCCAAGCCGGCGTAGTCCGCGGTGCGATGATGATCGAGGTTGTTGGTGCCCAGCGAAACGCGCGCGAAGCGATTCAGGAGATAATTCTCTTCGTTGGTGGTGTGATTGGAGCCGATTACACCAATAGCGGCCGGGCCATGCTTTTCGTGAACCTGTTTGAGGCGGCGCGCGATTTCTTCGAGGGCGTCTTCCCAGCTAGCGGGCTCGAGCGAACCGTTACGGCGGATAAGCGGCTGCCGAATGCGTTCGGCGTGGGTGGTGAAGTCATACCCGAAGCGGCCCTTGGCGCACAGAAATTCGCCGTTGAAGCCTGAATGGTCGCGGTTGTTCGCGCGCAGAATCTCGTTATTGCGCGTGCTGAGGGTCGTCTTGCAGCCGTTCGAGCAGTGCGCGCAGGGATTGCTGACGTAGGTCATCTCCCAGGGGCGCGTCTGGTAGCGATAAGTGCCGCTCGTGAGGGCGCCGACCGGACAGATGTCGATGCACATTCCGCATTCCTCGCAAGCCAACTCGCCGGGCTCGTTCGGCAAGATTACGGATTGGACGCCGCGCGCTCCGACGCCCAGCGCTTTCACATCCATGCCCTCGTCGCAAACGCGCACACAGCGGAAGCAGAGGATGCAGCGCGGTGCGTCGTAATAAACCAGTGGAGACCACTTCTCCTCAGGCGTGTGCAGCTTTTCTTCGATGAAGCGGGTCTTGTCGAGCCCGTACCGGAAGGTCATGTCTTGCAGCTCGCACTCACCGCCCTTGTCGCAGACCGGGCAATCCAGCGGATGGTTCGAGAGCAGGAACTCGATCATGTCCTTGCGCGCTTTGTGCACCTGCTCGGTGTCGGTCTTGACGACCATGCCATCCGTCGCCACCAGGGTGCAGGCAGTCTGCAGCTTGGGCATCTTTTCGACTTCGACAAGGCACATACGGCAGGCGGCCTGGAGGGATAGCCCGGGGTAATAGCAGAACGAAGGGACCTCGATCCCCTGGGTCTTGGCGGCCTCCAGCACCAGGGTGCCGGGAGCGGTCGAGACTTGCCGTCCGTTCAGCGTGAAGGTGACTTGTTTTTGTTCGCTCATCGGGATTCGTGTGCCATTTTATTCGCGACCCACGGGAATCATCTCAGCGGCCTTGTAGGTGCACTTTCCTTCGAGATGATCTTCGAATTCATTCCGCCACTTCTTGACGATGCTGATGGTCGGCAGCGCCGCGGCGTCACCCAGGGCGCAGAAAGTGCGGCCCAGCATATTTTTCGAAAGCTCGTCGATGAGCGGGATGTCTTCCGCGCGCCCGTAACCTTCGTGGAAGCGATCGAGCATCTTGCGCAGCCAGGCAGTGCCTTCGCGGCAGGGGATGCACCAGCCGCAGGATTCGTGGGCGTAGAAGTGCATGATTCGACGGGCGACGTCGACCATGCAAGTGTCTTCGTCCATGATCACCGTGCCGCCGGAGCCGAGCATCGAGCCGATCTTGGCGACGGAGTCGTAGTCCATGGCCACATCAATTTCATCCGGCGAGAGCAATGGGCAGGAGCTTCCTCCCGGGATGACGGCCTTGAGCTTCTTGCCGTTGCGCATGCCCCCGGCGACCTCATAAATGAGCTTGCGCAGCGGGTAACCCAGAGGCAACTCGTAAATTCCTGGCTTATTCACGTGGCCGGAAATCGAATAGAGGCGAGTGCCGCCGTTTTTCGGCGTACCCAGTCCGGCGTACCATTCGCCGCCGCCGTTGATGACGGCCGGAACGGTGCTCAGGGTTTCGACATTGTTGATGACCGTGGGACAGCCATAGAGGCCAACCACGGCAGGGAAGGGAGGCTTGATGCGCGGATAACCGCGCTTGCCTTCCAGAGACTCCATCAGCGCGGATTCTTCGCCGCACTCATACGCGCCCGCCCCCGTGTGCGTGCACAGGTCGAAGTTGTAGCCGGTTCCGAGAATATTCTTCCCGAGATACCCCTTGGCATAGGCCTCCGCGATGGCGTCGTCCACGAATTTAAAGAGATACCGGTATTCGCCGCGAATGTAGATATAGCCCTGGTTCGAGTTGATGGCACGGCCGGCAATGACAAGCCCCTCGATCAGTTGGTGGGGGTCCATTTCGAGCAGTGGCCGGTCTTTGGATGTACCGGGCTCGCTCTCATCCGCGTTGCATAGCACATATTTCGGCTTCGGCGAATCCTTGGGAACGAAGCTCCACTTCATCCCGGTGGGGAATCCCGCACCGCCGCGGCCACGCAGTCCCGATTTCTTCACTTCTTCGATGATCGAGTCGGGCGTCATCTGCGTCAGGGCCTTTTCGAGCGCCTTGTAGCCGCCATCTTTCAAATAGGTATCGATTTTCGTCGAGTTGGGCTTGCCGAAGCGCTTGCTGATAACCACGACTTCGTCGGGATGGCGCTCGTGAAGGGCCCCGCTGATTACGGGAACGGGCGGAGCGATTTTCCCGGCCTCGAACTGCTCGAGGATGGCATCAACCTTAGCGGCGTCGAGTTCCTCGTAGAAATCGTAGTTCACCTGCATCGCCGGCGCGCCTGAACAGGCGCCTATGCATTCGACTTCTTCGAGCGAGAAGATGCCGCTTTTTTGCACTTCGCGGTTCTCGATGCCCAGCCGCGTCTTGATGTGCGCGAAAACCTCGTTGCCGCCGCGCAACATGCAAGAGACGTTCGTGCATACCTGGACGTGATACTTCCCGACGGGCTTGCGACGGAGCATTGAGTAGTACGCCAGCGTCTCGGTTACCTGAATGATATTAAGTTCCAAACGCTTGGCGATCTCCTCGAGAATCTCATCACCCAGGTAGCCGAACTCATCCTGGGCGTACAGCATCATGGGAATCAGCGCGGAGCGCTTCACCGGATAGCGACCAGCGAGTTCGTTGAATTTGGTTTCGAGGGATGGCGGCAGTTGCATGATCTGGTTTTTGGAGCGTCCGATTCTAGCGGTCCACTTCTCCTAACACAATGTCGGTCGTGCCGATGCAGGCGACCACGTCGGCGATCAAGCGCCCCTCGGCCAGCTTCGAGAGTGTTTGCAGGTTCACGAAAGAGGGCGTGCGGAACTTGACCCGGTACGGTTTCGCCGAACCGTCGCTGGCCATGAACACCCCGAGTTCGCCGCGAGGGGATTCAATTACCTGGTAGACCTCGCCGGGCGGCGGCGCAAAGCCCTCTGTGAAAATCTTAAAATGATAGATAAGCCCCTCGATCGACGCCTTCATCTCCTCACGTGACGGAGGAATGATGCCGGGCGCTTCGGCGCGGAACGGCCCCTGGGACGGAATCTTTTCCATGGCCTGGCGGATGATTTTCAGGCTCTCACGCATCTCCGCGACGCGCACCTGGTATCGGGCGTAGCAATCGCCAGCCGTTTGTGTCGGAATATTGAAATCAAATTCCTCGTAACTGCAGTAAGGAAAAGCCTTACGGGTATCGTAGGCGATTCCACTGCCACGAAGCATGGGGCCGGAGGCACCCATGGCGATCGCGTCCTCTGGCTTTAGGATACCGATACCCTTGGTTCGGCCCATCCAGATGCGATTCTCGGTAAGCAGGGTTTCGTATTCGTCGATATGCCCGGGCATGGCGTCTACAACGCGGCGCACGCGATCAAGCAGGTCCGGCGGCGGCTCAAGCGCCAGTCCGCCGATGCGGAAGTAGCTGGTCATCATCCGCTGTCCGGAGACGTATTCGTAAATCTTCATGATCTCTTCGCGTTCCCGGAAGCAGTACAAGAACACGGACATTGCGCCGAGATCGATGGCGTGCGTTCCCAGCCAAACAAGGTGCGAAGTGATGCGGGTAAGCTCGGTAAGCAACACGCGGATGTACTGCGCGCGCTTGGGAACCTCGAGGCCGATCAGTTTTTCGGCAGCCAGGCAGAAGCACAGGTTATTCGATAGAGGTGCGAGATAGTCGATACGATCCGTCAGCGTGATGCACTGCGAGTAGGTCTTCGATTCGCAGGATTTCTCGATGCCGGTATGCAGATAGCCGATGACCGGCCGCGCCTTAAGTACGGTTTCTCCATCGAGTTCGAGAATCACGCGCAGCACGCCGTGCGTCGACGGGTGCTGTGGCCCCATGTTGAGCACCATAGGCTGGGCCGGGCCGGCCGCCGTATCGATCGTGGCTGCCGCAGCCGCCGCGATGAACTCTGCGTCACCCATATTCAGCGATGCCCCTCGGTCGGATAGTCCTTGCGCAACGGATGGCCTTCCCAGTCGTCCGGCAACAAGATGCGGCTCAGATCGGGATGTCCTTCAAAGCGAATACCGAAAAGGTCGAAATTCTCGCGCTCGTGCCAGTTGGCCGTGGGCCAAACCGCGATCACCGACGGGATCACCACGTCGTCGCCGGCTAACCGCACCTTGAGGCGCAGCCGCTTGGTCAAATCGAAGGACAGCAGGTGGTAGTTCACCTCAAAGCGGGGTTCCATCGGAAAGCGGTCGACGGTGGTGATGTCCGAAAGGAAGGAGAACCGGAGGCTCGGCTCGGTGGCCAGGTACTCCGCCATGGCGCGCAGGTGCTTGCGGTGGAGTACCAGGGTGATTTCGCCTCTAAATTCAAGCACTTCGGCGACAGCCTGAGCGTCCCACTGGCGGAGCTTGCCTACAACCGCATCCTTTTCAAGTTCCTGGGGTTCCACTATATGTCCGATTTCCGGAGGAGCGTCACCGACTCCAGTCGAGCGCGCCCTTCTTCCAGAGAAAAATATAACCGACCAGCAGGATCATAATGTAGAGCAGCATCTCGACAAAGCCAAAAACCTTCAGGTCATTGTAGACGAGCGCCCACGGGTAGAGAAAGATGGCCTCGATGTCGAACAATATGAAGATCAAAGCCACCATGTAGAAGTGGACGGAGAAGGGCTCACGCGCGTCGCCCGTCGGTCGTATGCCGCATTCGTACGGCTGGTCCTTCTCGGGCGAATGCTTATGCCTGCCGACAAGAGTCGAAGCTACTATGAGCACGCCAGCTAGTCCGCCGGCCAGTATAAACATCAGCAACAGCGGGCCATAGTTGTCTAGGTAGGGGCTGTTCATGTTCGATGCGTTGGTATAATAGCGTTCGACCGCAGGCTGGTCAAATTGTACTCCGAAGAATCTTTGCCTGCGACTAGCCCCTTCGACGCTCGGGAGATGGCCAGCAATCGATGAGCTCGGGTTTCAATACGGACATTAGTCACCGGGACCGGGTACTTCACATCCAAACCGAGGACCGAGGCCCCTCCCGTCCTGTGATCGACACTGCGGTGTACCAGAACGGGCGTGTCCTGCTGCGGAAATCGCTGGGCTACGGCGAATTCACGGCCTCGGCGGACTTCACGGCCGAGTGGTTGCGCGGGCGAGTGGCGGAGCATCACCGCTCAGTGATTGAGGATTTGCGCGCAGGATTGTTCGATCGGGAAATTGCCGACGCCATCGAGCAGGCGGGATCCGATAGTGGAGTGCGAGTACAGCTTTTGAATCCGGGTGCATGGCTGACGGCGGGCAGCGTTTCTCTCGATGTGCAGGTAATGCGCCGGGCAGACGGCCAGCCTCAAGCGGGCGCACAGGTGGAAGCGGCCATTGAGGGCGCGCTGCAGGACATCCGGTACAAAAGCCAGAGCGACGACCGGGGATGCGCCCATATTCAGTTTCCTCTGCCGGCGCTTGGTAAGGGCGAGTTGGCTCTGGTTATCTCCGCCCGGACAGAGAGCGGGTCAGACGAGATACGCTTCTCGATGCGCTCGCGACCGAAGACTTCGTCCCCTGCGACATCTCCATGCGTCTGACGAAACAATCTCATATGATCGTGACAATCAATGGCGAGCGCCATGAAGTGCCGGAAGGCTTGACGGTTACAGCGCTGCTCGAGCACCTGAAAATGTCGCCGGATCGTGTAGCGATCGAGAGGAATCTTGAGATTCTGCCGCGGGCTCGCTGGCAAGAAACTCGTGTCGAGGCGAACGACAGCTTTGAAATTGTGCACTTCGTGGGAGGCGGCTAGCGTTTTCTCTTTTGCGCGGCGAGGTATTTCTTCCAGGGCTTCCAATAATATTTTTTCCAGCCCTTCGTTACGTCTTTGTGATCGTGCTCGGGAACATTCAGATGCAATAAATCGACTTGTCCGCCGCCCGGCGCTTCCTGAAAGCCCAGGAGCAACATCGAATCCGGATCACTCGCAGGCCAGTGCGTGGCGCGCCAGGCTTGCATTACCAGGCGATTCGGCACGATCAGCAGATTCTTTCCTCGAAGTTGACCATTCCAGGCCGTGAACGCGGCGCCGGCCTTACGGCTTATCCGCGCGCGGCCGCCCGTTGCTGCGGAGTGCTTCTTCGAGTCGACGTACATTTCGAAAAGCTCCGAAGGGGGCGCTGCAAACCGCACCGATTGCTTTATGGCTTTGCTCAAAGAAGTTCCCTATCTAGAGATGTCCGAGCTTCTCTTTCTTCGTTTGCAGATAGGCACGCGAATAATGGCTGGTGCGCGGACGGCAGGGAATCCGCTTCGCCACCCGGACCCCTCCGCGCTCAAGTTGGCGCACTTTTTCGGGGTTGTTCGACAGCAGCCGGACGGAGCGGACGCCCAACGCCTTCAGCGCGGCGGCTGCAAAATCATAATCACGCGAATCAGCCTCAAATCCGAGCTTTCGATTGGCCTCCACGGTATCGAGGCCACGGTCCTGCAGCTCGTAGGCACGCAGCTTGTTCAGTAGACCGATGCCCCGGCCCTCCTGCGGCAGGTAGAGCAGGACCCCGGCACCTTCGTCGGCAATCTTGCGAAGAGAATATTCAAGCTGCGCCCGGCAATCGCACCGCTCGGAGGTAAACACATCCCCTGTAAGGCACTGGGAATGGATGCGCACCAGGGGCGCCTTTTTGCTGTCCAATCGGCCGTGCTGAATAGCCACGGCTTCTTCTCCCTTACGACCTTCAACGCCCATGATCGTAAATTGGCCGAAGCGCGTCGGAAGCTTGGCCCGCGCGACAATCCGCGTCTTCTTAGTCGTTTTTCGGCGCTTCATCGGAGTCCCGAAGTATATCAGGTTGCCACATAAGCTCTTAAAGCGGTCGCAATACGGGCAAAAACGCTGGGAATTTGAGTGAGGCATTACTGATGCATCCCATAGAAATCTTCGTTGACGCTCCCGGAAAGGCGGGTTGCTACAGTGGTGGTATGTGTGCTACCTCGGTGGGAATGGCGAATATGGGTCTGTTCGAAGGGTACGACACGGGGGGCTTTTATGACGAGATGTTCTTGTCGCCCGGTCATCCTCGACCCCATTACGCGAAGCTTTTCCATCGCCTCGCCGCCATGGCGCCCGCTCAATTCGAAGAGCGGCGCAAGCTTGCCGACCTTTCGTTCTTGATTCAAGGGATCACCTTCACCGTTTACAGCGATGGGCGGGGAACCGAACGGCTTTTCCCTTTCGACTTGGTGCCGCGGATCATTCCAAGTTCAGAATGGGCGCGCGTCGACCGCGGACTTTCCCAGCGGGTCATTGCGCTGAATCTATTTCTGCAAGACGTCTACGGGCAGCAGAGCATCTTTCGGGACAAACGTATCCCGCGCTCGCTCGTGTATTCGTGTCCCGCCTTCCGGCGCGAGGTTGTCGGCGTCGAGGTGCCGCGCGGAATTCACACCCATATCTGTGGCATCGACCTGGTACGGGATTCGAAGACCGGCGAGTTCTGCGTGCTTGAGGACAACGTGCGAACGCCCAGCGGAGTTTCGTACGTGTTGGAGAATCGTTTGGTGATGACGCGCACCCTCCCCGACGCCTTCCAGGCCTATGAGGTACTGCCCGTCAACCATTACCCCGCGGAGCTTTCACGAATTTTGCGGAGTCTGTCGCCGCGCGGAGAAGGGAACGCGCAAATCGTTCTGCTCACACCCGGCATTTACAACAGCGCCTACTTCGAACACAGTTTTCTTGCGCAGCAAATGGGAATCGAGCTGGTCGAGGGCCGCGACCTGATCGTTGACGGCGGCATCGTCTACATGAAGACGATTCGTGGGCTCACGCGTGTGGACGTCATCTACCGGCGCGTCGACGACGAATTTCTGGACTCACTCACGTTTCGTCCCGATTCGATTCTCGGAGTTCCGGGACTGATGGGAGCCTATCGCGCCGGAAACGTTGCGCTCGCCAATGCCGTGGGCAACGGCGTGGCGGACGATAAGGCGATCTACGCCTACGTTCCGGACTTCATTCGTTATTACCTCGGGGAGGAGCCGATCCTTCGCTCCGTTGAAACCTATATCTGCGCCAGGCCCGAGGACCTGGCATATGTTCTCGATCATCTGAAAGAGCTTGTGGTGAAGGCCGTAGGGGAATCCGGCGGATACGGCATGCTGATCGGACCTGCCTCGGATTCGGCAAAGATCGAAGCCTTTCGGGAGAGAATTCAAGCCAATCCCCGGAACTATATTGCCCAGCCGGTCATCTCCCTCTCTCGCGTGCCGGCCTACGATGAAACGGAGGGCTGTGTGGCCGGCCGCCATGTGGATTTGCGGCCATACTGCCTGTACGACGGAGAGAAGGTGACCATCGTGCCGGGCGGCCTTACGCGCGTGGCGCTGACAAAGGGCTCGCTGGTTGTTAATTCTTCACAGGGCGGCGGCAGCAAGGACACCTGGGTTCTGCGGGGGGACGAGTAAGATGCTCTCGCGAATTGCGGAATCTCTTTTTTGGCTGGCGCGGTATATCGAGCGCGCCGAGGGCACGTCGCGCATTCTCGACGTGAACTACCACATGCTTCTCGAGCAATCCCAGCAATCGTACCGGCCACGCTGGGAACCTTTGCTTATTATGGCGGGTGAAGAAGACCGCTTTCGCAAGCTTTACGATGAGGTTAACGGTGCCAACGTTTTTGAATTCCTGGCCTTCCGCGAAGACAACCCCAGCTCAATCGTCCAGTGCGTAGCCAAGGCGCGGGAAAACGCGCGCACCATCCGCGATCGAATTTCCCGGGAGATGTGGGAGGACATCAACGGCCTCTACCACATGGCCATCCGTTATATACCGGAGGAAGAGATCGCTGCCGGACCGCATCGTTTTTGCGACAAAATCAAATTCGGAGCGCATCGTTTCCACGGAGTCACCGATGCGACGTTGCCGCACGACGAAGGCTGGGAATTCCTGCGCATCGGCCGGGCGCTGGAGCGCGCGGAAATGACGGCGCGTCTTGTGGACGTGCAGTACCACAACCTGTTGGACGGTCCTCCCGCCGAGAACGCTCTCGACAACCATCAATGGATGGCGGTGTTGAGGTCGGTGGGCGCCTACGAGGCATACCATCGCCAGTATCACCCGCCTATTGAGCCTGAAAAAGTTGCTGAGATGTTGATCCTTCACTCCCAGCATCCGCACTCGATTCGCTTCAGCGCCACCGACGTGCAGTCCGGGTTGCGAGCGGTGAGTGGTTCCGGTCGCGGATCGTACGCCAATGAAGCGGAACGCTTGGCCGGCCGCTTGGTGGAAAGACTTAATTACGATCGAATCGGGGAGATTTTTCATCAAGGGTTACACGGATATCTGGACGATCTGCTCCGCATCTGCGGCTTGATTGGCGAGGATATCGCGCGAACCTACTTCTACTACGCGGTGGTGGCATGAACAGATACCATTTGGTGCATACAACCGAATTCATCTATGACGGCGCCGTCTCGGAAAGCTACAACGAGGTTCGCCTGCGCCCGCTCCATGACGACAAGCAAAGCTGTCTCTCATTTCGTCTTAGCACGGCGCCAGGCTCGCATGGCACCTCGTACAAGGACGCTTACGGTAACTCGGTGCACCAATTCAACGTACTTCCCGAGCACAGCCGGTTGCGAGTCGAGGCGGAATCGGTGGTGCTGGTCCACGATGCGGTGCCTGCGGTCCCCGATAGCACGACCCTCGGCGAGTTCGATTCGAGTGGCGAGCTCGGCGAAGAGTATTTCGATTTCGTGGCGCCCACGGGTTACGTGCCGCATCTCAGAGGCCTTGCGGAACTCACGGAAACCGCCGAACGGGACAGCGGCGGGACCGTCGAAGGATTCACACAAGCGGCGTCGACCCTGATTCACGATCGCTTCCAATACGTCAAAGGCGCTACCCACGTCCATTCGTCAATTGAGGATTCACTTCAGATCGGCGCGGGAGTATGCCAGGATTTCGCCCATTTGCTTCTGGGGGTTGCGCGGATGCGTGGATTGCCCGCTCGCTACGTGTCGGGTTATCTCGTTCCTGGCAGCAATGGGTCTTCCAACTCCCAGCAAGAGGAAGTGATCGGAGGCCACGCCTCCCACGCGTGGGCGGAGGTACTGTTGCCAAACAAAGGATGGACGGCATTCGACCCTACGCTGGGGCAACCAGTCGGATTGCGGCACGTTCGCATTGCGTACGGGCGCGACTACGGAGACGTAGCGCCAGTGCGGGGCGTATATAAAGGGCAAGCGGGCCAGCGGCTTGCGGTGGATGTGCGTGTTCGTCCCGATCTGGATGACGAAGGATGCGAACAGCTCACGGAGGCGACCGCCCAGGTGCCGCCATCACAGATGTGGGAGCGGCCGCAACAGCCCGCGCAACAGCAGCAATAGTTCGTTCAGCGCTGCTTTCCTCACGCGCGCCCCCGTATGTATTGCTGCTACCGTCTGTTGTGCTTCCCTTTACATCCTCCGGCGCATTGGCTAACGTAGCGCAAGGATTCCTATGCAGGGCGAACGGTTGAGATGAGCTCATTTCTCATAGGACGCGATCTACTGTTCACTTTGGTCTTGAAGGTGGGCTGGGCCGCAGCCCTGGCCGCTTTGCTGGTGCGCTTTGCCTCTTTCCGTCGCCTCGTTTTCAACGAAAACCGCAACTCCGACCAGAAAGTCATGTTGTTGCTGTTCCTTACGCCTCCCCTGGCCTTTGGTGTGATGCTGCGCATTTTCGGCTACAACTATTTCGACTTGACGTTCGAAGGCGCGTTCCTCATGGGGCTGATTGGAGGCAGGATCGTCGGCTTACTTGGCGGGTCGCTGATCAGCCTTCCGGCTTTCGGCAACCACGAGTGGCTGTCGAGTCCTATCGCCGCCTTGGTGGGGCTATTCGCCGGCGTCATCCGGGATGTCATTCCAGAGAAAGAAGCGGTGTGGGATTTCGGTCCCTTTCTATTCCTGGGAATTCCCCGATGGCTTGTGAACCTGGTTCGAGGAAGAAAAGGCAACTGGGCAATGCTGCCTCTATTCGCATGCGCCGCTTTTGAGATGGCGCTCCTGGTGCTGGCCAATGCCGTCCCGCCGCACTGGCTCTTCGTAATTCGCACCAACAATCTCAGCTATTCCGCTCTGGTCGTGCTTTCTTCGGTAATGAGCGTGGCGATCGCGGTGAAGATATGGAATAACACGCGCATCGAGATGAACCTCGAGCAGAATCAGCAGCTGTTGCTCAAGGCGCGTATGGACGCGCTGACCAGCCAGATCAACCCGCACTTCTTGTTCAACACGCTAAACACGGTCTCTTCGTTGATTCGCTTCGACCCGGATATGGCCCGTGGCGTGGTTCTGAAGCTGTCGAACATCTTGCGGCGCTTACTACGGAAGCACGAGACGTTCGTTCCTTTGCGCGAGGAGCTTGAATTTATCGAGGACTACCTGAACATTGAAGTGATTCGTTTTGGGCGAGACAAGCTCCAGATCTTCAAGGAAATCGACGAAGACACGCTCGATGCCTTCGTGCCCAGCATGCTGCTGCAGCCCATCGTTGAGAATTCCATCAAGCATGGCCTGGCGCCGCGCTTGGCGGGTGGACAAATACGCGTGCAGACGCATCGCCGCGATGGCCGCCTGATCATTCAAATTACCGACAACGGAATCGGGATGTCTCCGGGGCGCTTGGCGGAGGTTTATGGCGGGGGCATAGGAATCAGCAACGTACATGAACGCCTACGGCTTTTGTACGGTGACCAGTTTGTCATGGATATTCGTAGCGAAGAGGGAGAAGGCACGCATATCAGCATCGAGATCCCGGAACTAGTGCCGGTTGAGTCCCTGGCGGTCCCGTAGGGTCGCTGGTCGCTGATGTACGATTCACGTTGCGACCTTCAATCGCATCCAATATTCCTGTGTGAAATTCGTGTATGGAGGAACTACCTGGCTCCGTCCGCAGTCAGATGGTACGAAACGTGGCACCTGGCAGTGGAGGCTCTGCGCGCCAATAAGCTGCGCGCCATCCTCACCATGCTGGGCGTGATTATCGGTAGCGCCTGCATCGTCCTGGTCGTCACTATTGCCCTGACCGGCAAGAAATATATCAGCGGTCAGATAGAGGCTGTCGGTTCCAACATGGTATACGCCGGTCTTCGACAATCCAGCCTGGCGCAAAATGCCACTCTCGCCGACCAGATTTCGCCCGGCGACCTGGAAGCCGTGAAAGCGGAAGTGCCGCGCGTCATTCACGTAGCAGGCACCAACGACCTCCCAATGACCGTGCTGGCTCTCGGAAACGTTTGGCCGGTTAGCTTAGTCGGCGTAACGTCGGAGTTCCAGCAGATCCGCAATCTGATTGTGTTGCAGGGGCGCTATCTGGACGAGTCCGATTTCTCGACCGTCGGCAAAGTGTGCGTTTTATCCGAGCACTTGGCCCAGGAGGTCTTTCTGGGCCAGAATCCCGTGGGGCAGTCCCTGCGCCTGGGCGAACTGCCCCTTACAGTGGTGGGCGTCTTCCGGGAGCGCGTAGGCACTTTCGGGCAGTCGGAGATACGAACCGATTCCGTTCTTGTGCCGTTCCCGCTGATCAAGTACTACACGGGCGACGATTATCTCGTGACGCTTTACGCGCAAACGGGGCGGGCGCAGGACGTACCTTTGGTCACCCAGGAGGTGCGCGACGTGCTGAAAAGCCGGCACAGGGCAGAAGCTTCCTACAACGTCGAGAATCAAGCCTCGATTCTGGAGACGGCCAACAACATCTCCCTGGCCATGACCATCGTTTTACTGCTGATTGCGGCGCTGGCCCTGATCATCAGCGGAATCGGAATCATGAACATCATGCTGGTGAGCGTTACCGAGCGTACACGGGAGATCGGGATCCGCAAGGCCATCGGCGCCAGGCAAAAAGAAATTCTTTATCAATTCTTGCTCGAAGCGGTACTGATTAGCGGCGTGGGAGCGCTGATTGGCATCGCTATCGCTGTGGCGATTCCTTTCCTGGTGGAATTCCTGGTGCAGTTCCTGCCGGTTCCCGGCGGTATCAACGTTCCCATCTCATGGATTTCCGTTGTTCTGGCGTTCGTTGTCTCGTCCGCCACTGGCATTCTATTTGGATATCTCCCAGCGAAGACGGCGGCGGCTTTGCAGCCGGTAGAATCTCTGCACTATGAATAGGCGCGTCGGAAATCCGATCTCGGTTATCATTCCTTCCGATTCTTGATCTCACTTCCAGTGCGCAACCAAATGGCGGACTCGATCGGCAGCTCCCAGGGAGCCCGTTCACAGCTTCAATTCAAGCCGGCTCATATTTATTGGATCATTCTGTTGGTCGCCGCGGCAATCTACCTTGGTTGCGTCGTTTCTCCTCCCTCGCTTTTCGATGATGTTGACGCCGTGCAAGCGCAAACCGCGCGCAATATGCTGGTCTCGCACGATTGGGTCACAGCGCGCATCGATGGACTCGCTTACCTGGATAAGGCTCCGCTGGTCTATTGGCTCGTAGCCAGTTCCTATCGTGTTTTTGGGGTTCATGATTGGGCCGCCCGCCTCCCCATTGCTTTTTCCGTGATCGCTCTTAGCTTGCTTACGGCTGCGTTCGGGATGTCGGCGATGGGTAAGCGCGCTGGATTTTATGCCGGCCTGTGCATGGCTACTTGCGTTGGCCTGTTCCTGTTCACGCGCATTCTGATACCGGACGCGCTGCTTACATTCACAATCGCCTTGTCGCTCTGGGCTTTCTTGCGCGCACTCGAGGAGGATGAGCCGCGCCCACGCCTTTGGGCCTTCGTGCTTGCGGCAAACTTGGGAGCGGGTTTACTAGCGAAGAGCCTGATCGCCGCGATTTTCCCCGTCGCGATCGCGGTGATCTATCTGCTGATTACGAGGCAATTTTTTTCGGCCCGGACATGGAAGCGGCTGCATCCTATTAGCGGCCTCCTGGTCGTCATTGCGATCGCTGCTCCCTGGCATATCCTGGCCGCGCTACGCAACCCGCCGCTATTCGCGTTTACCTTGCAGTCGGGGCCCGGCCAATACCACGGGTTCCTTTGGAACTATTTCATCAAAGAACAGCTGCTGCGATTCCTCAATCGCCGCTATCCGCGGGACTACGACACCGTTCCACGGCTTTGGTTCTGGCTGTTGCATCTGGTTTGGCTCTTCCCCTGGACGCCCTATTTGCCTGCGGCGGCGAAGCTGTCGTTTAAGCCGGTCGATCGAGCGGGACGCGCTCGCCTGCTGGCGCTCTGCTGGATTGGTTTCGTGCTGATTTTCTTCACGTTTTCCACCACGCAGGAGTATTACTCGATGCCTTGCTACCCGGCCTTTGCGCTCTTACTGGGCGCGGCGATTGCCGCGGGCGGCAGTCGGGTGCGCGCAGGCACTCGCGCGTTAGGTGCGATTGCCGGAGTGGCCGCTGTGGCGTGTTTCACGATTCTTTTCCTGGTGCGTAACATACCCACGCCGGGCGACATTTCGAGCGCTCTCACGCGCCATCCGAATGCGTACCTGCTGTCGATGGGGCACATGTTGGACCTGACCTTCGATTCCTTCGCCTATCTGCGGCGCCCTCTGGCGCTCGCCGGGGTCGCCTTTCTCGTGGGGGCTGTAGGGACGTTGCGGCCTAAGCTTGATCGCGTCTACTTGATGGCCGCGCTGATGATGGTCTTGTTTTTCCACGCTGCGCGGTTGGCATTGGTCACTTTCGATCCATATCTCTCCTCGCGCTCGTTGGCCGAAGCGCTCATCAACGCTCCGGAAGGGGAACTGATAGCGCAGGGCTTCTATTACCAGTTCTCTTCGGTTTTTTTCTATGCCAACCGCACCGGACTTTTGCTCGCGTCCAAACGCGCGAACTTGGAGTATGGTTCCTACGCCCCGGGTGCGCCGTCCGTCTTCATCGATGAGCCGGGTTTTAGAGAGTTATGGCTTTCGTCGGCACGCTCCTATCTGCTGGCGCCGAAATCCGCCCTGCCGCACTACGCAGAACTGGTGGGCCAGGCCAACCTGACCGTCGTGTCGGAGAGCGGCGGCAAGGATCTCTTGACCAACCACCCGTTGATTTCTAGCGCTCCTTCGCAGACTCCCGCTTCCTCACCGTCGAATTGATGTAATACAATGGTTCCTTCATGTGGAACGAAGGTAGCCCCGTATCCTATTCCGTGGTTGTGCCGCTCTATAACGAGCAAGAGAGCGTTCCGCAGCTCTACGTGAAGATTATCGACGCCATGGATGCCCTGGGGGAGCCATACGAAATCATCTTCGTGGATGACGGTAGCCGCGATGGAACCTTCCGCCAGCTTTCGGAAATCAGCCGAGACGACGAACGCGTCGTTGTTGTCCGCCTCCGCCGCAACTTCGGCCAGACCGCTGCGCTAAAGGCGGGCTTCGATCATTCGCGCGCCGACGTCATCATTTCGATGGATGGAGATCTTCAGCACGATCCCGCGGAGATTCCGCGCTTCATTCAAAAGTTGAACGAGGGATATGACATCGTCAGCGGCTGGCGCGTGGCCCGCACCGACCACTGGCTTGCACGACAGTTGCCCAGCCGGATCGCCAATTGGCTCATGGCTAAGCTTTCGCGCGTAGACCTGCACGATTTCGGCACTACGTTCAAGGCCTATCGCCGCGAGATCATTTCCGAGATCAACCTGTACGGCGAACTGCACCGTTTCATTCCGGCTCTGGCCAGTTGGTCCGGCGCGACCATTGCCGAGGTGCCCATCACGAATATTCCGCGCAAGAGCGGAAAGTCAAACTACGGCATTTCACGCACCATTCGCGTGCTGCTGGATCTGGTGAGCGTGAAGTTTCTGCTCGATTATTCGACCAAGCCGTTGCAGTTGTTTGGTCTCCCGGGACTTTTTTGTTTGCTGACCGGCTCCGCGCTCGAGGTCTGGGTTCTGCTTCGGAAGCTATTTTGGAACGAAGCGATGATGACCAGTCACGGTCCGATGTTGCTTCTCGGTATTGCGCTGATCGTGGGTGGCATCCAGTTTATGGCTGTGGGACTGCTGGGCGAGCTCCTGGCCCGCACCTACTACGAGTCGCAGGGCAAGCCGGTATACGCCGTGCGCGATTTCCTGGGGCCACGAGCCATGAAGACTCGCCGCAACGAGCCGCCCCGGACGGCGGGGGCTGCCGGGCGCTGAAAAAGCCATCAGTTTTCCCGACGGCCTCGATAGCGAATACCGTGTCTTCCCGTTCTCATCCGGTAAATTGCGGCTTGCGTTGGGTTGCCAAGTAAGAGAAATTTACATCTGCGCTTTTCAGCGGGTGGAGGGAATATGAAGATTGCTGTCCTCGGTGGAGATGGCTATTGCGGCTGGGCGACGGCCCTGTATCTCTCGCAGCAGGGACATGAGGTCTCCGTTGTCGACAGCTTCGTGCGTCGCCAGTGGGACTTCGAGCTGGGAGTACAGACGCTCACGCCGATCCGCGCCCTGCCCGACCGCCTGCGGGCGTGGAACGAGCACACCGGGAAGAGCATCGAACTCCGCATCGGTGACGTTACCGACTACGAATTTCTCTCTGAAGTCGTTCAGGAGTTCGAACCCGACGCCGTGGTGCACTTCGCCGAGCAGCGCTCGGCTCCATATTCGATGATCGACCGCCGCCATGCTGCTTCGACGCAAATCAACAACGTGATGGGGACTCTGAACCTGCTATTCGCGCTCCGTGAATTCCGCCCGGACTGTCACCTCGTCAAGCTCGGCACCATGGGTGAATACGGCACGCCCAACATCGACATCGAAGAAGGCTACATCGAAATTACGCATAACGGCCGTAAGGACATTCTCCCTTATCCCAAGCAGCCCGGCTCGTTCTACCACCTCTCGAAGGTGCATGACAGCCACAACATCATGTTCTGCTGCAAGATCTGGAAGCTCCGCGCAACGGATCTAAACCAGGGTGTCGTGTACGGCACGGTCACCGACGAAACAGCCATCGACGAAGCGCTGATCAATCGCTTCGACTATGACGAAGTGTTCGGCACGGTTTTGAACCGCTTCTGTGTGGAGGCCGCTGTGGGCCATCCGCTCACCGTTTACGGCAAGGGCGGACAGACCCGCGGGTTCCTGGATATTCGCGACACGGTGCGCTGTGTCGAGATCGCCTGCCTGCATCCGGCGAAGCCCGGCGAGTTCCGCGTGTTCAACCAGTTTACCGAGCAGTTTTCAGTGCTCGATCTGGCGCACATGGTGCAAGCCGCCGGCCGCAAGATGGGGTTGACTGTGGACATCGATCACATCCCCGATCCCCGCGTGGAAGCCGAAGCGCACTATTACAACGCCAAGAACTCCAAGCTCAAAGACCTGGGCCTTGAACCGCACCACCTGTCCGATTCCTTGCTTGATTCATTGCTGAATATAGCCATCGAATACAAGGACCGCATCGATGCCTCGCTCTTCATGCCCCAGGTGAACTGGCGCAATGCGAGGAACGACCGTCACCGGCAGCTTGGTTCGGCGACGCCGTCGGTTCCCGAGAAGACGCGTTCGTAACGGTTTCAATGTAGCGCCGCGGCCTTCAGCGCGGCAGCCTTCGGCGGCTTATCCCTTCGCGACACGCTCGCAAATCAGCCGCGCTGCTTTGACCGCTCCCACTACTTTGCCCGAAAAAATGTGAATTTCACGCGGCGCGGGTTCTTCCACATATAGCGTTCGCCGGTCCTGCAGGGGATTGTGTTCCACGACGCGGAGGGTGAAGCGCGAGCCGAGATAGACCGCGTCCCTGGAGGCTGGAACCGTCAGGGCTGAATCGGCGCGCATGGCTTCGAAGCGACTGAAGGTAATCGGTTCGAAGCGTGGCCCATTCAGCAAGTGGGCATACGGCTGCGGAACCGGTTCCAGAGGATCTGTAGTCGTCCAATGATTCGTATTCTTCGCCGAGCCGAAGAGCGAGCGCGGCGAACTTCCGTAGGGATCGAACGCCGTGAACGGCCCATCGATAACAACGAGAGAAATTCCACGCAACTGTGATGGCAGCTCGATCCGAATTTTTTCGGCCACCTGGTATTTCGCGGACTTAAAAAGTCCGCGGCTGGGTCCCAGTCCGTACGTGGCATATACGACGTAGTCGTATTGTTCCCGCATGCCGGGATCGAAGGCGCGCTGCTCGAAAGCAATGCCCGCCCTTTGAATCTGTGCCAGCACCAGATCGCGGAGCGCGTCCGGATCGTAGATTTGCTCATCCACTTCGTAGCAGCGGTCGATGAATCCGAAGTCCATCCAATCCGGCCGGCTCGGCTGATAGAAAATATTGAACTGCGTCATCACCTTCTCGAAGAGCGCCGGAGAGGTCTGTGAACCTTCTTTGGGAATGGCGTAATAGTGCCGGCTATTGCGCACAATCGCGGGCCCGAAAGCCTCCATAAACTCGGTGCGCGCTTCCAGAGTTTCCTGAATTGTTTCGGGACTGCGGGGATAGTGGTAGCCCGAATGGATGCGGTATTGGTTGATCGCGGACGCGGCGCGCATAACGCCCAAGGGATCGAACAGGTGCACGGTGTGGCCATGTTCGGCCAGGCGAATCGCGGTCGTCGCGCCGTAGATACCGGCGCCCGCCACGGCGACCTTCGCGCTCATTGCGACGCGTTCTGCGCGGCCGGTTTGGCGGCCACGAGCCTTCCCTCACGCAGAAAATAGTCTACACCGCGCCACCGGATCGTCCGCCGGCTCCAGCTTGCAATCCACATTACGAAGGCTAGTGCATCCCATACGGGAATCAACGGCATTTTTTTCCAGATGCCGCTTTCCTTCATTCCCCAAACGCCGATCATCCACGTGATCGCCGCTCGGCACACCGCATAGCCGCCCAGATATGCCAGCGCGACCGCGGCTGTCGGATGGACGGCAACCGCCAGTAGGGCCCAAGGCAGGCCCCACGTAAAAATCAGCCCGAAATGACCCCAGGGGCGCATCAGCCGTTGTACGGTCATCCAGCGAGTGCGTTTGTGCAGCAAATCACTGAAGCTTTGAAAATCCGCCACCGATTGCACGATGTAGGGAAGCAGCTTCACGTCGTATCCCTGTTCGGCCACAAGACGTCCCGCGTACACGTCGTCCGCCGGGCGATCTTCGAGCACCTGATAGCCGCCGAAGCTTGCGTTGGCCTTTCGCGTGGTCGCGATCGTTTGACCGAAAGTTACCTTCAAATCGTCAAGATTCCAGGCCACCAGCACCGGCGCAAAAAAGTCGGAGATCATTCCGATCGACTGCAGTTCCTGAACCAAGTTGGTTTCCTTAGTCGAGACATACAGGCACGTGGCTGCGCCGACCTTGGGATCGCGAAACGCAGAAACGATCGTGCGCAAATAGTCGGGTCGCACGCGCACGTCGCCGTCGGTGATCACGAAGATGTCGTACTTTGCCTCTTGTGTCAGGCGGTAGAGCCGCCCCACCTTGTCGTTGATGGCCTGGCGGCCGGAGCCAAAAAGCAGCCGGATTTGCCGCTCGGGAAAGTCGCGTGTCAGTTTTTCCAGAAGTGGCAGCGCGGGATCCCCCGGATCCACGCAAAAGACGATCTCGTACTCTGGATAGTCCTGGCGGCAGAAGCTCGCGTAGTTTTCGTACGCGTCTTCGTCGAGGCCCTTGATCGGTTTCAGGCAGCTGATCGGCGGAAGGAAGTCGTTGTTTGAAGCGGAGTGCTGTTTGGCCTCGGTGAAAAATCGCGCGGTGCTATACGCCGCAAGAACGTAATACGCAAATGGGATGGCGGCGATGCCTAGGAGAAAATATTCAATCACGAACGCTTTTACACCTCATGCCACAGCGAATTTGGAATTCCTGATTGCAACTGAGGAAAAACAACGTCCCGGCGCCAAGGAGGCAGTGCGACCCCGGCATAAAAGCCGCATTCTTATGCCATTACTGCGAGAATCGTCACCCCTGATTCCTCGCAAAGTGTAGCACGAATTTTCTAGAAGCTCTGCCGCGTAGAGAAGGCGCTTTTTGGGGAAGTACTTGAAGAGGGAGTCGCGGGCCGGACTCGGAGTCCCGGGTAGGTCCGGCCCCGCGTGAATCTGGTTTACTTTCTGATGTAAATGCCTACGTCAAAACGGTCATGGTTCCACTCCGCTTTGTGATCGCGGCACCAGCTTCTGTCGTTTTCCATGCGCGCAACATCCCGATCCACTGCGGGACTGTGTTCGCCGTGCTTCGCAGCATCACGATCGATCCGTGCCCGGTCGGCCTCCAGCTTTCTTTCGCAATCTGACCTAATGTCGCCGGACGTGACGTAGGCCGTTGACAACGTAAATGCAACCGCCAGAGCGGAACCCAGAGCTAGACGAATAGCGTTCTTCTTCATCCCCAGCCTCCTAAATTGAAGTTACACGACTATATCGGCTGCACAACATCGGCCGCACAATACGACGCGATTATCCCGCCCAGAACAAACGACGGCCATAACGGAAACTACCTACCCGTACTGTGAACATCCTGTAGCCAAACTGCGGCCGTTCGATACTGTACGCCACCTGTTCGGTCGGGAATTACACATGGTGTGCGGCTATTCGTTCGATCGCCTCGCGCAGGGGTACGTTAGGTGACCATCCTGTTTCTTCGCGGATTCGGCGTGAGTCGTACCAGCGGTTTTGCAGGGCGCGTCTTACTTGATAAGTGGAAAACGCCGCTCCTTCTCGCTGCCCGATAGAAAGACCGAGCCGCGCCGCATCCGCAACGGTTGCGGAGGCCAGAACGGGCCATCCGGAGAAGAACAAAGTGCTCGCGTGTTCGATTTCGCCTCGGATCCTGTGATAAGCCTCAAGCGTCAAGTCGTCGTCGTCGATCACAACGTATTGGCGAAGTTCCCTGTCGTCGAACCGCGAAGCCAATACCATCGCATCGACAAGGTTATCCACGTAATTCAACGGGATACGGTTGCTGCGATTCCCGAATATGAAGTCAGTTTTACCGGCACGGAAGCCCAGCAGCGCCACGGGAAGCGGACGTCCGGGTCCGTAAACCAGGCCTTCCCGCAGGATCGTCACCGGTAGGCCTGTTTTACGCGCGAACGTCATTGCGCGGCTATCCGCCAGGATTTTGGAGTGAGAGTAGGAATCGCGAGTTTCGGGTTTTTCGTCGAAGGGAGTATTTTCGTCGATTCGCCGACCTTCCTGCGCGAGCCCATACACTGCGATGGAGCTAAGGTAGACGACCCGGCTCACCCCTTGTTGTAGGCATGCCTCCAGTACTCGCTGCGTGCCGCCGGCATTTGTTTCGATAAACTCCTCGCGCGGCCCCGGACCAGAAACTTTAGCCGCTGTGTGATAAACAACTTCGGCGTCGCTGACAGCTCGCGCGACGGCTTCGGCATCCGCAAGATTGCCGCGCACGACTTCGACGCCCATAGCCTCAAGAGCATCCGTGCGGGGAGAGGGCCTCGCCAGCGCCTTCACCGCCGCTCCGCCGGCGAGCAGTCGCGTCACCAACACTCTTCCCACGAAGCCCGTAGCTCCTGTCACGGAGACCCGCAAATTTGCCATCCTCGTCAGCCGTTCTGTACCCGTTCGACGCCCGAGCCTGGCTCCGAGCGCTCAGAGTGTATCAATAGGAATCCTCCAGCACACGCTCGCGAAACTTCGCATTTCTGTTTCGCGGCGCTCACGAAAGTATGTAGGATACGGGGTCATGATCGCGCGCACGATTCTCTCTCTTGTGTCACTGATTCTCATCACGCCGGCTCTGGCCAACGCGTGCGCATGTTCGCAAGCGCCTCCCGGCAAGTGTCCCGGCTTGCGAGCCGATGATGTGGTGTTCCTCGGCACGGTCACGAACATTGAAGAAATCGCTGACGCCGCGCCAAAATCGGATAGTTCCGGCGCTCCGGTAGACATTGTCGCCTCACGTCTGACGCGCTATCACTTCCACATCGATGAGCGCTTCGCAGGATCCAACTCGCCGGAGATCGATGTGTTTGCCGGCGGCGACGATGGCGATTGTGGATTCCGCTTCAAGAAGGGTGAACGATACGTCGTCTTCACTCAACCGGAAACCGAAGGGCGTCTTTTCGCCACAATTTGCAACGGCACGCGTCCGGCGAGCGATGCGCGAGCGCTTCTGCCCCAGCTGCGGGCGATGGGCAAGGGCCAGCGAATCGCTTCTGTTTTTGGCGTGCTGCGACGATCGGATCCGCCATTTCTAGCTCCGGCGGATGATCCCGACGACCCGTTGGTCAATATCCCCTTGAAGTTGCGCTCCCGCGATGACCGCTTTCAAACCAGCACCGGGCCCGACGGTGTTTATACGTTTTACGACGTTCACGCCGGCGAATATAATTTTTCCGCGAATCTTCCCGCCCGCACTGAACTTACGCAGAAGACGCTCACCGGTGGTTTGCCGCCCTTCAAAATTCCTAACGATGCGTGCTATGAGTATGACGTGAGCGCTTTGCCCACCGGTCACATTCGCGGAAGCGTTCTTGGCCCGGACAACAAACCGCTCAGCCTGGCTTCGGTGGAACTCTATCGTGCCGGCGCCTATCAGGATTCACGGCCGGGCCTGTGGAGCTACCAGGGCTCGAAGGGTGTCTTCGATTTCGACCACGTCGGCCCCGGCGAATATGTGCTCGTTTTCAATCGCACCAACCGCGTCAACCCCAATTCGCCCTTTCCGCGCGCGTTCTATCCTGGAGTTGCCGACCTGAGCGAATCTCAACCCGTGCGGCTGAAAGATGGGCAAACACTTGAGAAAGTGAACCTGAAGCTCAAGGATGGCTACCCGACGCGCTCCCTGCGTGTTCATTTGCACTGGGCGGGCAATCGGCCGCCGGGAGATGTTGTAGTCGCGGCCCAAGCGGACGCGGGTGACAACCCGGCCGCCCGGAAAATCGACGATGGAACCTATGATTTCGTCTTGATCGAGTCCGCGAATTACGTGATTTCGGCGTACGAGGACCTGGCGCCGAAGCGTACGCCTCCAGGCGCCACCGCCACCGATTGCTCCGCTCCCGCGCGAATTCAGGTGGATCCGATAACTGTGCCTGGCTCGGATTCGAGTAGCAAAGAGATTACGCTGGCTTTTCCCGAGCCTGGCTGCGCGGCCGCTCAATAAGCGGATACTCATGGTGGCTTCGAAAAATCCCGATCCCGCGGAGTGGTCGTCGCGCTCCCACCCGCATCTCTGCGAAATCAATACTTGGGCATGGCTCGAGCAGTTCTCTGCGCAGCAGGGCCGTGTGATGAAGCTGGCGGATGTCCCGGACCAGGAATGGGACACGCTCGCCACCCTCGGATTTGATGTTGTCTGGCTGATGGGAGTCTGGCGGCGAAGTCCGGAGTCCAGGCGCATCGCACAGACCACTCCTTCATTGTTTCCTGGATTCGACCGCGCGCTCCCTAGCTGGAAGCCGCAAGATGTCGTCGGCTCGGCTTATTCCATTGCCGCCTACGTTCCCGATCCCCGAATCGGCACGTGGACCGAACTCGACGATGTCCGCAAGAAGCTGCGCGCTCGCGGCATGGGACTATTCCTGGACTTTGTGGGAAATCACACCGCTCGGGATCATGCCTGGACCCGCGAGCATCCGGAATACTACGTACAAGGCTCGCAGCAGGATTTCGACAAGAATCCTCCCGATTTTTTTCGGGTGGTTACGCCCAGAGGTCCGGCTTACCTTGCGCTGGCGCGCGATCCCTACTTCCCTCCGTGGACGGACGTCGCGCAATTGAACTATTTCTCGCCACAGATGCGCGCCGCTCAGTTGGCGGAGCTTCGCACTATCGCTGGGCATTGCGATGGCGTGCGCTGCGATATGGCTATGCTTCAGTTAAATGATGTCTTCGATAGAACCTGGAGATGGCTTTTGGGGAATTTGCCGATACCTCAGCGGGAGTTTTGGGCGGATGCGCGCGCCGCGGTGCCTGGCTTGGCGCTGCTTGCTGAAGTCTACTGGGGGCTCGAACAACGCCTGCTCGATCTCGGTTTTTCGTTCGTCTACGATAAGTCCCTTTACGACGCTCTCCGCAATACCAATATCTCTCAGGTCCAATCGCACGTGCGGGCTCCATTGCAATATCAAAAACATCTCGCGCGATTTCTTGAAAATCACGACGAACCTCGCTTCCTGGAGGCTTTTGGCGATGCACGCCTGCCCTCCGCCGGAACGCTGATGGGTACTCTGCCGGGCATGCGTTTCTACCATCACGGAGAGCTCGAAGGCGGTAAGACGTTCCTCCCCGTCGCTCTTCGAATGGCTGCTCCGGAGCCTCGCGACCCGACGGCCGCCGCCTTCTTCGAAAAAGTTCTTTCCATCACCAAGCACGATGCTTTTCATCAAGGCGACTGGAACCTCTTGCAGGTGAATTTCGAGGGCGAGCCGACGTCCGGGAATCTGGTGGCATACGAGTGGAGATTGAAAGACTCGTGGAAATTGATTGTGGTGAATCTGGCGGGCGGTGCGTCACAGGGACGCATCCCATTCACGGGCCGCACGCTGCCCGCAAAGCAGTACGCCTTTCGCGACGAACTCGACGGAGTTATTTACACGCGAGACTCCGACGATCTTAGCAACCGTGGCCTCTTCGTTCGGCGCGACGGATATGGCGCTCACCTGTTCGATGTCAACGCGGTATAGCGGCACTGTCGGCGTCCTTACCCTCGCAAGAAACAATGTTTCTGCTATTCTTGATCCCCGTGCGAAATTCCTTTGGGTCGCTGATCTGCGGTTTGGCTGCTCTTCTTCTCGTACTTGTGCCCCTGGTTGCCGCTCCCCTGTTGCGGCAAGACGCGCCGCAATCGCAACAGCCGCCCGCGCCCGCACCGTCGCCCTCGCCCTCTGTTCCTCCGCAGACAACCGCTCCTCCACCGGCGCCGAGCGGCCCGGTTGTGGTGATCAACCCCGCGCACGGCGGCACCGACGCTGGCGCGCGCGGCCAGGACGGGACAACCGAAAAGGATCTGGTGCTTCAGTTCGCGCGAGCTTTACGGGGTGAACTCGATCGGCAAGGATTTCGCGCAAGTCTGACGCGCAACGACGATTCCAACCCGTCCTATGACGATCGCGCCGCTGGTGCGAATGCGTACCACGACGCCATTTTCATTAGCCTGCATATTTCCTCGACGGGAACTTTTGGCGCGGTCCGTACCTATTACAATCAGATGCCTTCGTCGACGGCCAATGCCTCGGCAGCCGATTCGCCGGCCCTCGCCGTGAATGATGTCTTCAGCGCCCCCAGCGGATGGGTCGTGTGGAGCGAGGCGCAGCGTCCATACCTCAGTGCCAGCCGTCGCCTGGCGACCTTGATTCAGATTCAGTGCGCGCAGGGATTCCAAGGCTCGCCTTCCGATCCCCAACAAGCTCCGATTCGCGAGCTTCGTTCCGTCGAAGGGCCCGCCGTTGCCGTGGAGCTTTCGAGCATTTCCGGCGGGGGCACCGCAGCTCTGCTCCCCAAGGCTGCGCCGCTGGCCAGCGCCATTGCGCGGGGCGTGCAGGCGTTCCATGCGGAGGCCGCGAAATAATGTCGCGCAACCTCAAGATCGCTTTCGCCATTTTGGCCGCCGCGGTTGCGATCGGTGCCCTCAGCTTTGGCGGCCTATATAAACGCATCGAGCGGCTCGCGCAATCTCAGTCCACCGAAGAACGCGCCAGGCAAGAGGTGCTTTCGAAACCGATTTCCACGCCTACCGATGTCAACGTAAAGGCCAAGATCTTCTGGGCGGCAGGCGGGAACGGAGTCTCGCCCGCGGAGATGGATCTTCCCCTATCCGCCGATCCCGTGCAGCGCTCGCGGCAGTTGATCCAGGCTCTGATTGCCAATCCTCCCACTCCTGACCAACGCACCCTTCCCGCCGATGCCGTCCTCCTGGGTTTCTATATCCTGCCTGACGGCACTGCGATCGCTGATTTCTCTGACGCGATCGCCTCGGAGATGCCCTCCGGAATCTTGAGTGAAGAAATAGCCGTTAACTCCCTCGCACAAACGCTTGCTACCAACGTCTCCGTCCTTCGCCGGCTGAAAATTCTGATCCACGGCCAGGAAGTGGATACGCTCGCGGGGCATGTGGACCTGACAGGTTTTTTCGATCTCACTCCCGCCGCATCGACTGCTCCTGCGGGCGCGTCAGGCGCGTCGCCCGTGCCGCCCACCGCGCCATCTGGCGATTGACACGGCTCGCCCACTAGGCAAGACTGACAAGTCACGAAATCAACGCGTGGAAGGGACTATTCTTGCGATCTGATGGGCGTGCGCCGGCCGACTTGCGGCCATTGAAGCTGACTCCCGACTTTATTCCGAGCGCCGAAGGCAGCGTGCTGGTGGAGGCCGGAAACACGCGGGTCATAGTCACGGCTACTGTTGACGACGGCGTTCCGCAGTTCCTTAAAGGCAGTGGGAAGGGTTGGGTGACCGGCGAATACGGCATGTTGCCGCGTTCGACCGAGGAGCGCACTCCGCGCGAGGCGTCGCGCGGGCGGCAATCGGGACGCACCCTCGAGATTCAGCGCTTGATCGGACGTTCTCTTCGCTCGGTAACCGATCTCAAGGCGCTCGGCGAGAGGACCGTCTGGCTCGATTGCGACGTCATTCAGGCGGACGGCGGCACGCGTACGACTTCGATCACCGGCGCATTCGTGGCCCTCGCTCTCGCCCTTGAACGCATGGTCGCTGCCGGAATCCTACGCTCCGTGCCGCTGGTCGACTCGCTCGCCGCCACCAGCGTAGGCATTGTGGGCGACGAACTTCTGGTCGATCTCGCCTATGACGAAGACTCGCGCGCGCAAGTGGATATGAACGTCGTAATGACCGGCAGCGGGAAATTCGTCGAGGTGCAGGCGACCGCCGAGGGCCGCGCCTACTCGGACGACGAGCTCCAGCAGATGCTCGGCGCAGCCGCCGGTGCCATTCGCGATCTCGCGCAAATCCAGCAAGAACTCCTGCATATGAATTTTCGTGGTCGCTCTCGATAGCGCCGGCGTGGAACGGCAATAGTGGAACCGCACCATACGACAGTGTTGCTCGCATCATCTAACGCCGGAAAACTACGCGAGTATCGCGAGCTCGCTCCCGGCGACAGTCTCGATCTGCAGCTTCTCCCGAATTTCGGTGGCCTGCCAATTTTTGAAGAGGCTGCCCCGACTTTCGCCGAAAACGCAGCCGGCAAGGCTCTGCATTATAGCCGCTTCACAAGCTCGATCGTTCTCGCGGATGATTCCGGCCTGGTGGTTCCCGCTCTTGGCGGCGCGCCGGGGGTCTATTCCGCGCGCTATGCCGGGCCGAATGCCGCCGCGGCCGACTGCGTCCGGAAACTGCTACGCGAAATGCACGAGCTAGAGGGAGAAGATCGACGCGCCCGATTTATCTGCGCCCTCGCCATCGCTCGGCAAGGACGCGTCCTCGCCGTCGTTTCGGATTTCGTCGAAGGACGCATTTCACTTGATCCGCGCGGCACGGGTGGCTTCGGCTACGATCCGGTGTTCATACTCCCGGTCTTGGATCGCACCTTCGCGGAATTGGCACCGGAAGAAAAAAATCAATACAGTCATCGCGGTAGGGCGTCCGCCAAGGTTCGCGAACTCTTCCTTTTGCGCGATTTCTCGCTACCTTCCGCCTCTCCCCGCATCCAATCGTAGGACTCCGAAACGGCTTGCAAGGAGCCTTGGTTTGGGGGTAAAAATAGTTCCCCCTGCAGAGGTGGCCATGGCAACTACCCAGACGGCGACCCTTCTTAATCCAACATTGCTAGCTCGCTTGGACGAAGCTCGTTCGCGCACCGACTCGTTTTTCGATCTTCTGCCGCCAAACTGCCTTTACGAACGTCCCGTCCCGGAGCGCCATCGGCTCATTTTTTATCTGGGCCACTTGGAGGCTTTCGATTGGAGCCTTCTCAGCGGAGAGTTGGGTCTTGCTTCCCAGAAATGTCAACTCGACAAGCTTTTCGCGTTCGGGATCGACCCAGTGGGCGGCGGCCTGCCGTCGGACACACCCGCGGACTGGCCCGCCATCGTGCAAGTGGAGCAGTACAGATCGAACATCAGGGATCGATTGGATGACGCGCTGCGATGTTCGCGCTCGCCATCGTCATGTTTCAGTAACGAGACGCTGCTTAACGTGGCGATCGAACATCGTCTGATGCATGCCGAAACGCTTGTCTATCTGTTGCACAATCTCCCGCTTGAAAAGAAAATCCCCGGTGCTCCGCCGCTTCCCCATCCTAGGCCTTCACCACGGCCGGGACAGGTGGCCATTCCCTCAGGCGTAGCGACCCTGGGCCAACGTCGTGGTTCACACGAGTTTGGTTGGGACAATGAATTCGAAGAGCAACGCGTCGAAGTCCTGATGTTTTCGATCGACGCTTTTCCGGTGACGAATGGCGAATACTTGAAGTTCGTCCGAGCCGGAGGCTACCAGGAGTCGCGCTATTGGGAACTGCAAGATTGGGAATGGAGGGGCGCGCACCATATCGACCATCCAGGCTTCTGGATTCCTTTACCCCATTCAGCCGCTTCCGATCCAGCCGCGCCGTGGGCTTATCGCGCGATGTTTGGTGACATCCCGCTTCCTCTCTCCTGGCCGGTCTATGTGAGTCATGCGGAGGCTTCCGCCTTCGCGCGCTGGGCCGGCAAGAAGTTGCCGACCGAGGCTCAATGGCATCGCGCCGCCTATGGCACTGCACAAGGGGAAGAGCGCGAGTACCCCTGGGGCGACGCCCCGCCGGATGCGAGCCGCGGAAACTTTCACTACTTCAGTTGGGATCCTACGTCCGTCGACGCACATCCCGAGGGCGCTAGCGCCTTTGGCGTATTCGATCTACTGGGAAACGGTTGGGAATGGACTTCAACCCCGTTCGCTCCGCTACCCGGTTTCCAGGCGTTCTCCTTTTATCCGGGCTACTCCGCGGATTTCTTCGACGGAAAGCATTTCGTGATGAAGGGCGGATCGCCGCGCACCGATGCTTGCATGCTTAGACGCTCATTTCGAAACTGGTTCCAGCCCCACTACCCGTACGTGTACGCCACTTTTCGATGCGTGGAGGAATAGTTCTATGGCTTCGGCCCCCCGAATGGCAGGAGTCGTCCAGGAGAGCCAGCCTCTCGCAGAGTTTTGTTCGGACGTCGTCGTCGGATTGACGCACCCGGGCCAGAAGGAGCTTCCCTCTAAGTACCTCTACGACGAAGTCGGATCGGCTCTCTTCGATGTAATTTGCCTGCTGCCCGAGTATGGTTTGAGCCGCGCGGGCATGCGTCTCCTCGAGCGTCATTCGGCGGATGTGGTTAGCCGCATCCCCGGCCCCGTCGTAGTCGCCGAGTTGGGCAGCGGCACCGGGCGGAAGACGCGTTGGCTGCTGGAAGCTCTCTCGCACCGCCAGCGCGTGAACTACTATCCCATCGACATTTCGGGCAGCGCCCTTTTTCGCTGCCAGCAAGAGCTAAGCCACATGGACCGCGTCAGCATTGTGGGGTTCGAGCGCGCGTATCTCGAGGGTTTGCAGGAGGTCGTGGCGCGCCGCGGCGAAGAAAGGCTGCTGGTACTTTTTCTGGGCAGCACCATTGGCAATTTCGACCGGCCCGCCGGTGACGAATTCTTGAAGGAAGTGCGCTCCGTTCTTCGCGAAGGTGACGCGCTGCTTTTGGCCACCGATCTCGAAAAGCCCTTGCCTGTGTTGCAGCGGGCTTACGATGATGCTGCCGGCGTAACGGCTGCGTTCAACAAGAATCTGCTTGCCCGCATCAATCGCGATCTCGGTGGCGACTTCGACCTTCAGAAATTCGATCACGTGGTTCGTTACGATGAAACCGAACGGCGCATTGAAATGCACCTGCGCTCCAAGGTCTGGCAGCGCATCGCTATTCGTGAGGCCGGTTTCCGCTTCCACATGCGCGAGGGTGAAACGATTTGGACCGAAAGCTCGCACAAGTACGATCCCAAAGAAGTGATCGAAATGGGGGCGCGATCCGGCTACCACTGCGCTGGCCAGTGGTTCGATTCCGAATGGCCGTTCGCGCAGAGCCTGTTTTTCGCCGTCTAGTATTTCCCCGGAGTTCTGGCATGCCGAAGGCAACATGGAACGGTGAGACGCTCGCCGAGAGCGACCGCACCATCATCGTCGAAGGGAATCACTATTTTCCTCCGGAGTCCGTGCGCATCGGTTTCTTCCAGCCCAGCGAAACGCGCTCGGTGTGCCCATGGAAGGGCGCGGCTAGTTACTACGATGTCGAGGTGAACGGAGAGAAGAATCCGGATGCCGCCTGGTACTACCCCGATCCCAAACCCGCGGCGGCGCAGATCAGAGATTATGTCGCATTCTGGAAAGGCGTTCGGGTCGAGGCCTCCCTCGTTCCGGGACCCGATCCAGCCCATCCTATCCGGCCCGTGATATAGTTTTCGCCCGTGGCTTCCGAGAAAAAAAAGAAATCCGCGCCCCGTCGATCAGCCACGACTGCGAAGACGGCACGCGCCCCGGCCGCAAAGCCCCGCGCCAGTGTCGCCCGTGTCGCAAGCGTCGCGGTAGGGAAGGGAACTGATCCGGCGCGTGTGCGCGCCATTCTGAAGGGGCTTGACGACGCGTATCCGGCTGCTACTTGCGCCTTGAAGCACGAGAACCCGTTCCAGTTGTTGATTTCCACGATCCTTTCGGCGCAGTGCACCGACGAGTGCGTGAATCAAGTCACGCCCGCTCTCTTCAAAAAATATCCGAACCCCAAAGAATTAGCCTACGCGAACCCTTCCGAGATCGAGCAGGACATTCGTCCCACTGGATTTTTCCGCAACAAGACGAAATCGATCATGGGCGCGAGTAAGAAAATCGTCGAGGAATTTCGCGGCCAGGTGCCGCAGACCATGGAAGAGCTACTTACGCTGCCCGGTGTGGCGCGCAAGACGGCGAATGTCGTGCTTGGCACAGCCTTCGGGATCGCTTTAGGAGTGGTCGTGGATACGCACGTGATGCGGCTTTCGCGGCGGCTCGA
>Ga0302326_10001685_pt1 | contig 55589 bp, 60 predicted proteins | sample Palsa_T0_3_FD_202264 | JGI IMG/M metagenome (GOLD analysis project Ga0302326, IMG submission 202264) | Peat permafrost microbial communities from Stordalen Mire near Abisko, Sweden - Palsa_T0_3 | ecosystem: Environmental > Terrestrial > Soil > Palsa > Peat permafrost | place: Sweden: Abisko...
CCCATGGACACCTTGACCCCCCGACGCTCCAGGACGTATGCGGGCAGGCCGTTAAGCTTCCCACGGCGCCCGCCCTCTTGCCGCAGCTCATCTCGGTCCTCAACGACTCGGAGAGCGGCGCCGACGAGATCGAGCGCATCATCCAGCTCGACCCGGCCCTGACGGCCACCACCCTGCGCCTCGCGAACTCGGCCTTCTTCGGGGCAGGCGAGCCCGTGGAGACCGTCGGCGAGGCCGTGATGAAGCTCGGCCACCGCGAGATCTACCGCCTTGCGAGCATGGCGCTCGTCAACCGCTGGGAATCCGGCTCCGGGACGAACGCCTATGGCGGCGACCCGGGCGACTTCTGCCGCCACGCCGTCTGCACGGCCCTCGCGGCCGAGGTCCTCGCCGAGAGGACGGGCGGCATCGACCCGCAGACCGCATACACGGCCGGGCTCGTCTGCGACATGGGCAAGCTTGCCGTCGCCCACGCGTGCGGCCCGTTCTTTGCCGCCATCCGCGCGCGCCAGGCCTCGGAGGGATGCTCGTGGATCCAGGCGGAGCGCGACGTCCTGGGCTACGACCACGCGCAGGTCGGCGCCCAGCTTCTCCAGTCCTGGCGGTTCCCGCAGGGCCTCGTCACGGCCGCGGAGTACATCAGCCGCCCCGCGGAGGCCCCCGCCGAGTCAAGGAGGCTCCTCGCGCTCCTCCATGCGGCAAAGCTCCTCGCGACGTCGATCGGGCCGGGCGTGGCCGACGACGGCTTCCTCTTCGTGCTCGACGAGGGGGTCCTCGCGGAGTCGGGTTTCACGCCCGAGGTCCTCGAGGCCGCGCTTCCGGAAATCCTCGACCGCTCGGCCAAGAGGCTCCGCGACAAGCTCACCCACGGAAAAGTGACGGTCTGACGGGGTTCCCCGGGGACCCGCTCAGGTCGAGAGCCTGTGGATCTCGGTCGCCGTCGGCGTCTTGAGCGTCAGCGCCCCGGTCAGGTTGTCGAGGTGGACCGTCCGGTTGATCGTCCCGCCCACGGCCGAGGCGCAGAATCCAAAGCCGTGGGCCTCGAGGTATTCCCGGGTGGCCATGAGGTTGCGGGCTCCGATCTTGAAGGCGTCGTTTCCGGAGAGCACGTTGGCGCCTCCGGCGACAAAGAGGCGGAGGCGGCCCATCTCGGCCCTCAGGCCGACGAACGCCCGGAAGAAGAGGGGAAGGCCGGTGTTCGCGAACATCGCCGGCTGCGCGGCCGCCTTGGCGGGGGCGATCTTCGAGTCGGGCAGCATGAGGTGGAGGATGCCGCCGACCCTGGCCTCCGGGTCATACGCGGCCACGGCGACGCAGGACCCGAGCGCGTACGTGCTCAGCGTGACGGTGGAGTCGTTGGAGACCGCGAGGTCGCCGACGCCGATGACGACGCGCTGGCCGAAAAGGGAGCCGCTGGGGGGTGCGCCGGGCATTTATCCCTGGGATCGGAGGCCGGCGGGCCGTCGATCGGCCTCTGGGTGTGCGGGTGGGGTGTAGGGCATCGACGCGACGGCGTTGTCGACCGTCCCCTCGTTTCTCGGTACCCGGGCGGCGAACTTTAGTCCGATCCTCCCCCGGGGAAATCACCGCATCACTTTCCTAAAGAAGCGCATGGAAAGGCCGTAGTGGGGAGAGGCGCGGCCCGGGTCGGACCCGCGCGCCCCGCCGCGCCCTAAGAGTAGACCAGGAGGCGCTGGCTGATCGGCGTCACCTGGTTGTGGCTGCGGATCTTCGTGATCGTTCCCGGGCTCAGGGACTGGCCCTCGCCGATCAGGAGGAGCCCGTGGGGGCTGTAGATCCCATTCGCGAGCACCATGCCGGCCTCGAGCTCGTGGAGCATGATCTCGCGGACCTGCTTGGGCAGCTGGACGAGGTTGCTGACCTTGAGGAAGAGGCGGACCGCCTCGGGGTCGTAGTCGATCCCCGACTTGTCGAGGAGGGCGTCGATTGCCGCGGACTTGGTGAGGCCGGACTCGACGAAGCCGACGGCGACCGCGAGGCAGCGGGCCGGCCACGGGATGTTCTCGCCGATCAGGCCGTCGGGGTACCCGGCGCCGTTGAACTTCTCGTGGTGGCCGCGGATGATCTCTCCCACCTCGCCGTGGTTGTCGACGAGGGCGGCCAGGGTCTGGCTGTAGACCGGGTGGTTGTGGAGCATCGCGCGCTCGTGGTCCGACAGCAGCTCGGTCTTCGTGCGGAAGGCGCGCAGCATCTCGCGTGGGACGCCGATGAGGCCGAGGTCGCAGAGCCAGGCAGCCGAGCGCAGCGCGTGGCGCTGCGAGTCGGTGAACTCGTCCGTCGCGGCCATCCGCGCCGCGAACTCGACCAGCACCTTGGCCTGGCCGCCGAGGATCGGGTCGTAGGTCGTGAGGATGCGGCGGCACAGCTCGAGGGAATTCTCATAGCTGGCGGAGAGCTCGCTGTTCGCGGCGTCGAGGCGGAGCTGCTTCTGCTGCAGGTCGCTGATCTGGGTCGCGAGGGCGGCGTTCGCCTCCTTGAGCTGCGCGTTCAGGGCGAGCGTCTCGGCCTGCAGGGCCTGGTTGTGCGTCACGAGCTCGTGGCGCTGCACGGCGTTGCGCACGGTGGCGATCAGCTCCTCGCGCAGCCAGGGCTTCGCGACGAAGCGGAAGATCTCACCCTTGTTGATCGCGTCGACGATCGTCGGCAGCGCGAGGACCGCGGTGACGAGGATGCGGGAGGCCTGGGGACGGAGCGCCCGGCTCTCGATGAGGAAGTCCAGGCCGAGCATCTCCGGCATCTTCTGGTCCGAGATGATCACCGAGAAGCTGCGCTCCTGGAGGATCGCGAGCGCCTTCAGCGGGCTCGCGCACGCGACCACGTGGAAACCCTCCCGCTCCAGGGTCTGCTTCAGCGCGGACAGGACGACCGGCTCGTCGTCGACGACCAGGATGGTGGGTTCGTTGGGTGTGGAGGTATCGCTCATGGGAGGGTGGCCGGGGACAGGTTTGCCGTCCGTGCAGGCTTTTCGTGATGCTGGATGATAAATTCGGCGGCCCTCTCGATTGGCAGCTGTGTCTGGACGGCACCCAATTCCCACGCGGCCTTCGGCATCCCGTAGACGACGCAGGTCGCCTCGTCCTGGCCGAACGTGGTGGCGCCCTTCTCGCGCAGCCTGAGGAGGCCCTCGGCCCCGTCCTTGCCCATGCCCGTGAAGACGCCCGCCAGGGCGTGCGGGCCGGCGCCGCACTCGACGGCCGACTTGAAGAGGAGGTCCACGGCGGGGCGCTGGTGCCAGACGGGCGGCCCGTCCGTGACGCGGACGCGGTAGTGGTCCGTGTGCCACCGCAGCATCATGTGGAAGTTGCCCGGGGCGATGAGCGCCAGGCCCGGCTGGAGCAGGTCCCCGTCGACGGCCTCGCGGACCTCGAAGTTGCACTGCGTGTTCAGGCGGTCGGCAAAGGCCTTGGAGAACATCGGCGGGATGTGCTGCACGATGGCGATCGGCGGCAGCCCGGAGGGCAGCGCCGTCAGGACGTCGCGCAGCGCCTCGGTCCCGCCGGTCGACGCGCCGAGGAGCACCACCTGGCGCGGGCCGGTGGGGTGGGCGAAGGCCGGGCGCGGCGCAAGGAGGGCCTGGGCCGGGGATTTTTCCTTCGGGCGCAGTTTGGCGCCGACGGAGGCCTTGATGCACTCGATCAGCTGCGGGCCGAGGTGGCCGAAGGTGTACGGGCCGCCCGGCTTGGCGAGGACCTCGAAGGCGCCGAGGCGGAGGGCCTCCAGGGCATGGTGCGAGCCCTGCTGCGACAGCGAGCTCATGATGACCACCGGCAGCGGGTGCTGCTCCATGACAATCTTAAGGAAGGTGAGCCCGTCCATGCGGGGCATCTCGAGGTCCAGGGTCAGGACATCCGGCTTGAGCTCCCGCATCTTGTCCCGCGCCGCGTACGGGTCCACGGCCGTGCCGACGACCTCGATCTCGGGGTCCACGTTCAGAGCGTCGCTGACGAGGCGCCGCACCACGGCGGAGTCGTCAACCACGAGGACGCGTATGCGGCGGCGTTCCATGGCGGCTCAGGCGGCGCGCCGGTAGATGGCGGCCTGCACGGGCTTCAGGCTGTGCCGCAGGTTGGTGAGGCTCTCGGCGTGCCCGACAAAGAGGTAGCCGCCCGGGGCAAGGTAGCGCGTCAGGCGGTTGACGAGCTCCTCCTGCGTGGCCCGGTCGAAGTAGATCATGACATTCCGGCAGAAGATGACCTCGTACGGCTCCTTCGCGCTCGGGTCGCCCCTGAGCAGGTTGAGCTGCTGGAACTTCACGCGGTCGCGAAGATCCTTCTTCACGCGGACCTTGCCCTTCTCCGGGCCGAAGCCGCGCTGGAAGTGGGCGAGGATGACCTCCTGGGAAACCTGGGTCATGGCATCCTCGCAGTAGGTGGCGTTCCTGGCGATCTCGAGGACCCGCCTCGAGATGTCGCAGGCGGTGACCTGCCAGGGCCGGTCCTTCAGGTGGTCGGCCAGCGTGATCGCGATCGAGAACGCCTCCTCGCCCGTCGAGCACGCGGCGCTCAGGACGTTGAAGGGCGCGACGGCGCCCGCGCGCGCCCTCGCGCGGACCTCGGGGATGACCTTCTTGCGCAGGAACTCAAAATGCGCGCTCTCGCGGAAGAAAAACGTGTGGTTCGTCGAGATGACGTCGATCAGGTCGCACATCTCCTGCTCGGCCCCGGGCGACTTGAGCAGCAGGCAGTACTCCCTCAGGCTGGGGATGTTTGTCGCGCGCAGCCGCTTGCCTAGGCGCGAGGTGACGAGTTCCCGCTTGTCCGGACCGAGGTTTATTCGGCTCCGTTCATAGACGAGGTTGCGGATGAATTCGAACTCACTGTCTCTCATGAAGAGGGGTTCTGTCCCAATCGGGCATTTTGGCCGAAAATTAAGGCCCTATCGGGGGATGATCCGGAAAAATTTCCGGAGCTTGGGGAAAAAAATGCCGCCCGGTTTCCGGCCCGTGGCTGCCCCGCGGCAACTTTGCGCCGCGTAAATTGTATTTTGATACAGGCAAGCGGTTTACGGCGGCGCGCGCGCGGCTGGCACCGGCTTTGCTTAATCGGGCGAGCATGATCGAACCCATCTTCCAGGCCGACACCTACCAGTTGGCGCGGAAGCTTCTCGACGCGGCGGCGCTGCGCCAGGAGGCGATCGCCTCCAACGTGGCCAACGCGGAGACGCCCGGCTACCGCCGGCTCGACGTCTCCCCGACCTTCTCCCAGCAGCTCCAGGCCCAGATGGCCACGGGCTCGCTCTCGTCGGCCGAACCGATCACGCCCCAGCTTGCGGAGGACCCGACGGCCCGGTCGACGCGGCCGGACGGCAACAACGTGGAGATCGAGAGCGAGCTCCTCGCGATGAACAAGAACTCGGTCGAGTACGACTTCCTGACCAACGTCGTCTCAAGCAACCTGAAGCAGCTCAAGATGGCGATCACCGGCACCGTCAGCTGACGGCATCTGAAATATGAACCTCATCTCCGGAATCGACGTCACCGCGGGCGCCCTGGACGCGCAGAAGACGCGCCTCGACATCGTCGCCCAGAACATCGCGAACGCGGAGACGACGAGGACGCCGAACGGCGGCCCCTACCAGAGGCAGGTCGTCTCCTTCGAGACGGAGCTCGTCAAGCAGATGCCCGGCGACACCGGCCAGGCCCTCCAGACCGTGAAGGTCGGCAGCATTTCCTCGGACACGACCCCGGGCCAGCAGGTGTACAACCCCCAGCACCCCGACGCGGGCCCCGACGGCATGGTCACCATGCCGAACGTGAACCTGGCGTTCGAGATGGTGGACCTGATCACCGCGTCCCGCGCCTACGAGGCGAACCTCTCGGTCGTGAAGAACGCCAAGATGATGGCCGAGAAGGCCCTCGAGATCGGCAAGTAGCCCGCGCATGAATCCCATCGGCACCATCAACCCGCTCTCCACCTCGCCGCTGACGCAGATGGAGCCGATCAGCCCGGCGCAGATGCCCGGCACGACGGCGCTGAGCGGGGGTCCCAACGCCGTCCCGACGGACTCCTTTGGCGCGCTGCTGGACAACCTTGTGGGCGGCGTGGTCGCCAAGCAGAATGCCGCCGCCGCCCAGACGCAGCAGGTCCTCCTCGGCAGCTCCGGCCAGCTCCACCAGAGCGTGATCGCGATGCAGGAGTCCGGCGTGGCCTTTTCACTCATGGTCGAGGTGCGCAACAAGCTCGTGGAATCCTACCAGGAGCTGATGCGCATGCAGGTGTGAGCCATGTGAATCCCCTTGCCTGACCGATGAAAAACTTCGCCCAGTCCCTCCTCGCCCTCTGGAAGCAGCTCGGCCTCAACCAGCGGGTCTCGCTCGTCGTGTCGGCCCTCGCGGTCGCCGCCGGCCTCGTGGCCGTCGTCCTGTGGTCGCAGCGCCCGGACTACCAGCTGCTCTTTGGCAGGCTCAACGAGAAGGACGCCGCGGCGGTCATCAGCTACCTTGAGTCGCAGAACGTGCCCCACCAGGTGACGGCCGGGGGCTCCGCCGTGCTCGTGCCGTCGAGCCAGGTCTACAAGCTCCGGATGGACCTCTCGACCAAGGGCATCCCGGGCGGCGACGGCGTGGGATTTGAGATCTTCGACAAGGGGCAATTTGGCCTGTCGGACTTCGTGCAGCGGACGAACTACATGCGCGCCCTCCAAGGGGAGCTCGCGCGCACGATCGTCCAGCTGCAGGGGGTCCGATCGGCCCGGGTCATGATCGTGCAGCCCGAGAACCGCCTCCTCCTCACCGAGCAGGGCGTCAAGTCCACCGCCTCCGTCTTCGTCGACATCGGCAACAGCCGGTTCGACGCGGACCAGGTCGACTCCATCCGGCACCTCGTCGCCAACGCGGTGCAGGGCCTGGACCCGAACGAGGTGACGGTTGTCGACAACCACGGGAGGGTGCTCTCGGCCGACCTCCAGCAGGACCCCTCGCTGGGCACGGCCTCGAGCCAGATCCGCTACCGCCAGCAGATCGAGGACTACTTTGCCAAGAAGGTGGAGACGATGCTCTCGTCGGTCATCGGTCCCGGGAACGCCGTCGTGCGCGTCTCGGCCGAGATCGACACGGAGGCCACGACGCTCACCGAGGAGAAGTACGACCCCGAGGGCCAGGTGATCCGCACGCAGACGGTCACCGAGGACACGACGAACACCTCCGAGTCGCACGCCGCCGGCGGCCCCGTGGGGGTCGCCGCCAACGTGCCCGACAAGGCGGGCCCGTCGCCCGCCGCGGCCCCGCCGCGCCCGGTCTCGGTCTCCGAGGGCTCGCGCAAGAACCACACGACGACCTACGAGATCAACCGGACGACGACCAACATCACCCGAAACCCGGGAACCGTGAAGAGCCTGACCGCCGCCGTGTTCATCGCGCCGCGCGTCATCCCCGCGGCCCCCGCCGCCAAGGGAGCGCCGCCCAACGAGCCCACCGTCCAGAAGCGCACGCCCGAGGAGATCGCCGCCCTCCGCCAGCTGGTGATCAACGCCCTCGGCCTCAAGCCCGCGCCCGGCCAGTCCCTTGACGACCTGGTCTCCATCCAGGAGACGGCCTTCCAGACCGTGGACGCCGTCCCGGCCCAGATGGAGGCCCTCCAGAGCGACGGCCGCCTCCAGAGCTGGATCGACGTCGCGCGCCGCTGGTCGGCCGTGGCCGCCGCCGGCATAATCCTGATGATGTTCCTGCGCATCCTGTCGCGGCAGAAGCCCGAGCCGGTCCCGGTCGAGGTGCTCGCCATGACGCCGGACGCGGCCGCCCGCGCGCTGCCCAATTCCAGCACCGTGACGCCCGAGCTCCTCAACGAGCTCATCCGCCAGAAGCCCGCCAACGCCGGCGTCGCCCTCCGCGACTGGGTCGCGGTGCCCGCCGGCAAGAACTGACCTCCCATGGCCGAACTCGACTACGCCAAGCTCACCCGCCAGCAGAAGCTCGCGGTCTTCCTCATCGTCATCGGCCCCGAGGCCGCGGCCGACGTGCTGCGCCAGTTCGACGACAACGAGATCGAGCTCCTCTGCAGGGAGATGTCGGTCCTCGCCGTCATCCCGCACAACATCCAGAAGCAGGTCCTCGAGGAGCTCTCCGGGGTCCTCGCCCAGGGAGCCAGCTGCGCCCTCGGCGGCCTGGGCTACGCCCAGCGCGCCCTCGGGATCGCCAAGGGCGACTACAAGGCCTCGTCCATCATCGGGCGCGTCGGCCCCGTGGGAAACTCGGTCGACGTCATCAAGGACATCAGCGAGATGGAGGGCCGCCAGATCTTCGCCCTGATCAAGAACGAGCAGCCGCAGACGATCTCATTCGTCCTCTCCTATCTCGAGAGCGCGAAGGCCTCGGAGGTGTTCACCCTGTTCGGCCCCGAGCTGCGCGAGGAGGTCCTGGAGCGCCTGGGCACCATCGAGTCCACATCGCTCGAGCTCGTGGGCAAGATCGCCCAGAGTCTCGGCAAGCACTTTGACACCAAGGCCCGCCCGTCCTTCCACAGGAGCGGCGGCGTCCGCGCTGTGGCCGACCTGCTGAACCAGCTGGACAAGGACACGAGCAAGGGCCTCCTGGCCCGCCTGGAGGAGCGCAACGCCGCCCTGAGCGCGGCGATACGCAAGAAGCTCTTCAGCTTCGAGGACCTGAACCGCCTGCAGCCGGCGGACCTGCAGCGCATCCTCAGGGAGGTCGACTCGGCCAGCCTCGCGATCTCGATGAAGTCGGCCAGCGAGGCGCTCCGCGAGCGCATCTACGGCTCCATCTCGAAGCGCGCCGCCGAAAGCCTCAAGGAGGAGCTCGAGATGCTCGGGCCGGTCCGCCTCAAGGACGTCGAGGTCGCCCAGGACTCCATCATCCAGGTCGTGCGCCGCCTCGAGGAGGAGGGCCAGATCTCGATCGAGTCCGACCAGGCCAGCCTCGTCGCATAGCCATGGCGGAATCCATCCTCATCGCCTTCGACCGGACGCTCTCCGGCGCGGTGCTCCCCGGCCAGGGCGAGCGCCTGCTCTCCGAGAGCGAGCTCTCCTCCCTCGGCCAGGACGCGTTCCGCCGCGGCGTCGACTCCGCCCGTGCGCTCGCCGACCAGCAGATGGTCGAGTTCCGCGCCGACCTGAGCCAGCTGAGCGACGGCGTGCTGCGCAAGATCTCCCAGATCGAGGACGCCATGCTGGCGCAGCTCGGCTCCGCGCTCCCGGCCCTCGGCCTCGAGATCGCGCGCCGCCTCCTCGCCGGCTACGAGCCCCCCTCCGACGTCATCTCCCGCGTCTGCGGCGAGGCCCTCGAGGAGCTCTTCCCCGAACGCGAGAACCTCGAGCTCCTGGTCAGCCCCCGCGACGCGGGCCTGCTCGAGGGTCTGCATCCCGAGTGGCAGGAGCGCTTCCCGGGCCTCCGCATCAGCAGCGAGGCCTCCCTCGTGCCCGGCGACTGCCAGGTGCGCAGCCGCTTCGGCCTGATCGATGGCCGCATCTCCACCAAGCTCGGCGCCCTCGAGAGCAGCCTTGTCTCCGCATGATGTCCTCCGTCGAGCCCCTCATCGAGACGATCCGCTCCCAGGTGCGGCACCTGCCGGCCGTGCAGCGGGTCGGCACCGTGACCGCCGTCACGGGACTCGTCATCGAGTCCGAGGGCCCGAACGTGGGCCTCGGCGAGCTCTGCCTCGTCCGCTCGCCCCGCAATGATTTCAGCGTGCGCGCCGAGGTCGTCGGCTTCCGCGAGCACCGCCTCCTCCTGATGCCGCTTGGCGACATGGCGGGCCTGCACGTCGGCTGCGAGGTCGCGGCCTGCCCGCGCCCGCCGCTCCCGCGTCCCGGCCCCGAGATGCTGGGCCGCGTCCTGGACGCCCTCGGCAGGCCCTTCGACGGGCTCGGGCTCCTGCCCGCCGACCGCCGGACGACGGTCAGCACCGCGCCGCCCCATCCGCTGCGCCGCAAGCGCATCAACCAGACCTTCGTCACGGGCGTGCGCGCCATCGACTCCCTCATCCCCTTCGGCCGCGGCCAGCGCCTCGGCCTCTTCGCCGGCTCCGGCGTCGGCAAGTCCACCCTGATGGGCATGGTGACCCGCGGCTCCGACGCCGACGTCGTCGTCGTGGCCCTGGTCGGCGAGCGCGGGCGCGAGGTCCGGGAGTTCATCGAGAAGGACCTCGGCCCCGAGGGCATGAAGCGCGCCGTCGTCGTCGTGGCGACGTCCGACACGCCCGCCCCCCTGCGCCTGCGCGCGGCCTTCACCGCGACGTCGATCGCCGAGATGTGGCGCGACGCCGGCAAGAACGTCCTCTTCATCATGGACTCGGTCACGCGCTTCGCGATGGCGCAGCGCGAGATCGGGCTGGCCATCGGCGAGCCGCCCGCCACCCGCGGGTACACGCCGTCCGTATTCGCGCTCCTGCCGCGGCTCCTCGAGCGCGCCGGGGCGGGGGAGACCGGCGCCATCACGGCCCTCTACACGGTCCTCGTCGAGGGCGACGACATGAACGAGCCCGTCGCCGACGCCGTCCGCGGAATCCTCGACGGCCACATCGTGCTGTCCCGCTCGCTCGCGCACTTCAACCACTATCCCGCGATCGACGTCCTCGACAGCGTGAGCCGCCTGACGCGCGACATCCTGACGCCGGACGAGGTCGCCCTGACGGCGCGGGCCCGCGAGTACCTCGCCCTCTACAGGAAGAACGAGGACCTGATCTCCATCGGCGCCTACCAGAAGGGCGCCAATCCCGCGCTCGACGACGCGATCACGCGGCACGAGCCGCTGCGCGCCTTCCTGCGCCAGCCGGTCGGCGAGCGCGTCCCCCGTTCCGCAACGTTTGCCAGCCTGAAACAGATCCTATCATGAAGAAATTCCGATTTGTCCTGAGGCCCGTGTCGATCGTTCGCACCCACCGCGAGTCCCGCGCCCGCGAGGTTTTCGCCGCCTCCGTCCACGCCTATGTCAGGACCGAGGAGGACCTCGCCGCCGTCCGGGCGCGCGTGGCCGCCTTCGGCGCCTCCATCTTCGCCAGCCGCCGGGAGCGCTTCGAGGCCGCCGAGCACGCGATCTGCCTCGCGGGGTACCGGCGCGAATGCGCCGCCGAGATCCCGGCCGAGCGCGCCGTCATCGCGGCCCGCGCCGACATGGAGCGGCGCCGGTCGGAATACCTCGAGGCCCACCGCAACCTGGAGGCCGTCAACAAGCTTGAGGAGAAGAGCCGCTCCGCCTACCGCGCGGCCGCGGGCCGCGAGGAGCAGGCGGAGTATGACGACCGCAGCCCGAGCGCCAGGAGGGCCCTCCACGGCGCATGATGGCACGAATCAAGAGCCCTCTCGCCGCCACGGCGCTCAGCTTCCTGCTGAGCATCGCCATGGGCGTCTACCTTTGCATCCAGGCCGCGGGCCCGATGCTCGAGATCGCCGCCAGGTCGCACGCGAAGGTCGTCGCGCCGAAGGAGAACGACGGCTGGGACTTCTGGACCATCGAGATGGAGAACCTCTCGAACGACCTGAAGGAGGAGCGCGCGCGCCTGCACAAGGAGGCCGACGCCCTCGACCAGCGCCAAGCCCGCATCGACGCCGAGGCGAAGGAGATGGACCGCGTGCGCGGCGACATCGAGACCCTCCGCAAGCAGATCGGCGACAAGGTGACGGAGGTCTCCGCCGAGGAGGCGAAGAACATCCGCAGCCTCGCCCAGACCTACTCGACGCTTTCCCCCCACGGCGCCGTCGCGATCATGCGCGAGATGGACGACGCGACGGTCGTCAAGATCCTCTCCCAGATGAAGCCCGACGTCGTCGGCCCGATCTTCGAGGAAATGAGCAAGAACACCGACGGCGACGCGCCGCTCGCCCGCCGCGCCGCGATCCTTTCCGAGCGCCTGCGCCTCATGCGCTCCTCCAAGCCCTCCACCTAGAGCTCCCACAAACCCATGCGCGCCAAGGACGGCGCGCCACCGGTGCCAAGGAGGGTGCCCCCACACATGCAACTCTCCATTTCCCTTCCCGTCCCCTCCGCCCCGCAGGCCTCCCCGTCGCCCGCCGCGAACTTCCTCTCGGATCTCACGGGCGGCTCCGCGGGCTCCTCCGGCAACGCGGGCCAGTCATTCTCCCAGATCCTCGCGGGCAAGCCCTCCTCCGACGGCTCCGGCTCCGCGACGGGCTCGCCCTCGCAGGCCTCACCCGGCGCGGCGCCGACGACATCGTCCGGCACGAAGCCCACGACGGCGCAGGAGGAGGCCGCCGCGGCGGTCGGCGCGGCCACCCTGGCTTCGCACGCGCAGCATCCGGCTCCCACCGTCCCCGAGGAGCTCCCCTCCGTGGCGCCAAAGCCCGTCGCCGCAGCGTCGACCCTGATTTCCGCGCAGGCGGCCAACGCCCTCCCGCGTGGCGGGGTCGCGCACGCCCCCGCCGCCAAGCCCTCCCTTTCCCCGCTGGCCGCCTCGGCTAGCCCGCCGCCAACAACCGCCACACAAGCTCCGGCCGCACACGCGGCGGCCGTGACCGCGCCCGCCCCGGCTGCCACCGGCTCGCTGGCGTCGCAGGTGGCGCAGGCGGCCAGTGGGGAAAAATTTGCCGTTCCTCCCTCAAATGACTCCGCCCCGAATTCCACGGCGGCGAAGGCCGCCATTAAAAAAATTCAAAGCGCTTCGGGCAAGCAGGTTACGGACACGTCCCAGCCTGTTGGCACTGCTGTTGCTAAAGTCACAGCCACTATGCCTCCCACAGCAACTCTCGAGCGTCCGGCAAGTGCCACGCCGTTGTTCGCAGTGACCCCGCTGGCCCCATCCTCCGGATCCCCCGCGCAGCAGCAACCCGCGCAGGCCGAAGCGACCGGCACGGCCAAGGGTGCGGTCGAGGCGGCCATGACCGCCGCAGAGATGCTGAACTCGGGCGCCGCGCCCGGGGCCATGAACTTCCAGTTCACGATGGGCGACGCCGACCTCAACCTCCGCGTCGAGCTGCGCAACGGCTCCGTGCAGGCCACGTTCAGCACCGACTCCCCGCAGCTGCGCAGCGACCTGGCGAACGAGTGGCAGTCCTCCGCCTCCGGCAACAGCCAGAGCAGCCTGCACCTGGCGCAGCCGGTCTTCACCGGCGCCGGCGGCAGCGCCTCCGGCCAGCAGCAGGGCCGCAACGGCGGCTCCCCCTCGGAGGCGCAGTCCTCCGCCTCCCGCTCCTTTTCCGGCGGCTCATCCGCACCGGCGCTGGAGGACGAGCCGCAGCTTGTCCCCGCGGCGTCGGCCAGCTCGCTCCACCTCCAAACCTTCGCCTGACCCCCGCCATGCAAGTCTCCTCCGCCCTCAAGCAGTCCCTGCTCGGCGCCCTGAGCACGGGCTCCTCCACCCCCGCCTCGACGGCCGCCGCGTCCACCGGCTCCACCATGGCGACGGCCACGGGCGGACAGACGCTCGGCATCAATGATTTCATGCAGCTCCTCGCGACGCAGTTCCAGGAGCAGGATCCCCTGCAGCCGATGGACGACACCGCGTTCATCGCCCAGACCGCCCAGTTCACGGCGCTCCAGCAGGCGACGACCCTCACGCAGCAGGTCACGCAGATGGCCGCCAACGACTACATCGGCCGCCAGGTTTCCGTGAACAACGCCCTGGGCCAGACCACCTCCGGCGTCGTCACCGGGGTCGACACGACCAACGCCGCCGCCCCGAACCTCATCATCAACGGCAGCGAATACCCGCTCTCGAACATCCTCGGCATCCAGCCGCCCTCGGCGGCCACTACCACCCCGCCACCCGCCTCGACCACGGGCGGATAACGAGCTCAACCAGAAACGATCAGTCCTAAAACCAATACACTATGTCACTCATCGGCACATTGACCAGCGGTGTCAGCGCCATGGAATCCTTCGAGCAGGGCCTGTCCGTCATCGGCAACAACATTGCCAACGTGAACACGACCGCCTTCAAGTCCGGCTCGACGAGCTACGCCGACAGCTTCAGCAACATCCTGCAGAGCTCGACGCCCGCGCCGGGAACCGGCAGCGGCTCCAGCACGAACACGATCGAGATCGGCACCGGCGTCGCCGTCTCCGGCGTAAGCACCAACTTCAGCCAGGGCTCGCTCACCTCGACGGGCGTGCCCAGCGACCTCGCGGTCTCGGGCAACGGCTTCTTCGTCGTCAGGGACCCCTCCGACGGCGCCGAGTACGCGACGCGGGCGGGCAACTTCTCGATCGACTCCAACGGCTACCTCGTCACCTCCCAGGGCTTCAGGGTCCAGGGCCTGACGGGTGGCTCGGCGAGCGGCGCCCCGGCGACCCTCGGCGACATCAAGCTCGGCACGCCCCCGACGGGCACCCAGCTCCAGTCCTACACGATCGACGGCTCCGGCAACTTCGTCGAGTCCTACTCGGACGGGAGCACGGCGACCACGAACCAGGTCCTCCTTCAGAACTTCCAGAACCCGAGCGCGCTGACGAGCATCGCCGGCAACCTCTACTCCGGGATGGCCGCAGCCTCTCCGGTCAGCGGCTCGACGACCCTCTCCGCCGCGGCGAACACCGCCGGCACGGGCGGCCTCGGCGCCGTCCAGTCGGGCGCCCTCGAGCTCTCGAACGTCGATCTCACCACTGAATTCGCGAACCTCATCACGACGCAGCGTTCCTTCGAGGCGGGCTCACGCCTGATCACGGTGTCCGACACCATCCTCGAGGACATCGTGAACATGAAGACCCACTAAGGACCACCATGGCCGCCGCAGCAAAGACCGAAGAACCGCCGGCACCGCCCGCCAAGGGCGAGGCCGCAGCCGCGGCGCTTCCGGCAGCCCCGGCCGCCGCCGGCGCAAAGGGCGCCCTCACTTCCTGGCTTCCCGTTCTCGCCGCCGTCCTCCTCGCCCCCGCGGCGACCTGGGCGACGGTCGAGATGCTTGTCCTCCCGCGCATGCTCAAGAAGCTCAACGCGCCGCCCGCGGCAGCCGCCGCGCCCGTCGCCGCAGCCTCCGAGGGCAAGGGCGAGGAGGGCAAGGACGGGAAGGCCGGCGGCCCTCCCGGCTACGAGTTCAGCAACGTCGTCGTCAACCTCTCCGGCACCATGGGAACGCGGTACCTCAAGACGAGCTTCCTCGTCACGGGCTCCGACGCGAACATCAAGGCCACCTTCGAGGGCGCCAAGCCCCGCCTGACGGACGTCACGCTCAACGTGCTCTCCTCGCTGTCGCTCGCCGACCTGGAGGAGCCGGGCTCAAAGAACGTGATCCGCGAGAGGCTCGTCGGCGCCTACAACCAGGCGCTGGGCAAGCGGGTCGCCGAGCAGGTCTACTTCTCCGACTTCGTCATCCAGTAGGGTAAACCTCCCGATGGCCGAGAACCCTGCACCGGCGGCTCCAGACTTTCTCGACCAGTCCGAGATCGACAGGCTGCTCGCGCAGACGGTCGAGAGCGGCGCGCCCAAGCAGCAGCTGATCCGGGCCGACGGCCACAAGAGCGACGCAGCGGCCGCCCTCAAGGTTGAGGCCTACGACTTCCGCAACCCGGCGTTCCTCTCCGAGGTCGAGCTGCGGCGCATGCGCCTGCTCCACGAGGACTTCATCCGGTACCTGAGCGCACGCCTCTCCCTCTACATGCGCATGGAGTTCGGCCTGAAGATGGCGAAGCTGACGACGGTCACCTATTCCAAGTTCACCGAGAGCCTGCCGAACCCGACCCACCTGAGCATGTTCAAGGTCGAGCCCCTCGTCGGCGTGGGGATCCTCGACATCAACCCCCGCCTTGCGCTCACGATCGCGGACCGCCTCCTCGGCGGCAAGGGGCACTCGGTCAAGGCCGAGCGCTACCTGACCGAGATCGAGGTCGCGCTCATCGAGGACATCATCCTCATCATCCTCGAGGAGTGGTGCGGCCAGTGGAAGGGCGAGCAGGAGCTGCGCCCGGTCATCATCGGCCAGGAGAACAACGGCCGTTTCCTCCAGACCTCACCGAAGGACGCCATCATCCTCGCCCTCGCGCTCGAGGCCAGCTTCGGCGACTGCTCGGAGCAGATCCAGATCGGCGTCCCGTACTACACCATCGAGCCCGTCGTGAAGCGGATGCAGGTCCGCCGCCAGAAGGACACGGCGATTTCCACGACCGAGCGGACTGTCGCATGGCACGCGGCGTACGACCGGATCACCGTCCCCGTGCGGGCGGAATGGCAGACCCTCGAGCTCAGCCTGCGGGAGGTCGCGAGCCTCCACGTCGGCGACGTGATCGAGATGCCGCACACCATATTCAGCGACACGCGCGTGCTGTTCAACGGCACGCCCAAGTTTGTGGGGACCGTCGGCCTCGATACGGATCGGGTCGCCGTGCAGCTCACCCGCAAGTTGCCCACCGAAGACCTCAACAATGCAAAACCAGATGGAAGAAAAAACACTTGATATCGTCCTCGACGTGAAGGTGAAGGTCACCGTGCAGCTGGGCTCCGTCCAGCTGCCCATGCGCGAGGTCCTCGAGCTCTCCTCGGGCTCCATCATCCAGCTCACCCAGCACGCCAGCGACCCCGTGGGCCTCTTCGTCAACGACAAGCTCGTCGCCTACGGCGAGGTCGTCGTGGTCGAGGACAACTTCGGGATCAAGATCACCGAGCTCGTCGGAAGCGCGAAGCCATGATCCGCCGCGCCCTCGTCCTCGTGGCAGCGGCCGCGCTAGCCGTCTCGGCGGCCGCGGCGACGCAGCCTGACGACAAGGCGCTGGGGTATTTCGGGCACCCGGACGCACCGACGCATTCCGAAAGCTATGGAGCCACGACGATTGTCGGCATCCTGATCCTCGCCGGCACCGGCGGGTGGCTCTTCTTCAAGAACAGGAACATCCAGCTCCCGGGCCGCACCGCGCGACGCCTCGTCATCGACGAGACCAAGTCGCTCGGGAGCCGCCAGTACCTCGTCGTCGCCTCGTACGAGGGGAAGAAGCTGCTCCTCGGCGTATGCCCGGGGCGCATCGACCTCATCACGCCGCTCGACGCGCCGCAGGCACCGGGGAAGGCCCCATGACGGCCCGAGCCCACCGGTTCCTCCTCGCGGCCCTGGCCGCGATCGTCCTTTTTTCCCTCGTCCCGTCCGCGCTAGCGCAGGACACCCACCCGGCGGCCCCCGCCGCCGCCGCGGCCCCGACGGATCCCTTCCGCCTGAGCATCGGCCTCGAGGGGACGAGCCAGCCGGGGCAGGTGAGCGTGGCCGTCCAGATCGTCATCGTGATGACGCTCCTGTCCGTCGCCCCGTCCATCGTCCTCATGATGACGAGCTTCACCCGGATCGTGATCGTGCTCGGCTTCATGCGCACGGCGCTCGGCACGCCGAGCGCGCCGTCCAACCAGATCATCGTCGGCCTCTCCCTCTTCCTGACCTTCTTCCTGATGGGCCCGGTCTTCGACCGGGTGCAGAAGGAGGCCCTGAACCCGTACCTCGACGGCAAGATCACCTCGCTCCAGGCGGTCGACCGCGCGAGCACGCCCCTGAAGGAGTTCATGCTCAAGCAGACCCGCACCCGCGACGTGGAGTACTTCCTCGAGCTGGGCGGCTTCCCGCCGACCGCGGTCAAGGACCTGCCGATGCGCGTCGTGATCCCCGCCTTCGTCATCAGCGAGCTCCAGACCTCCTTCCAGATGGGCTTCATGCTCTTCCTTCCCTTCCTCGTCATCGACTTCCTCGTCTCCTCGGTGCTGATGGCCCTGGGCATGATGATGATGCCGCCGACGGTCGTGGCCCTCCCGCTCAAGCTCCTCCTCTTCGTCCTCGTCGACGGCTGGCACCTGGTCGTCAAGTCGCTGATGCAGAGCTTCGTCACCTGACCGGCCATGAATCCCGACCTCGCCATCGACATCTTCAAGACGACCGTGCTCTTCGCGCTCTATATCGTCGCCCCGTTCCTCATCGTGGCGCTCGTCACGGGCCTGCTGACCAGCCTCTTCCAGTCGATCACGAGCATGCAGGAGCCGACGCTGACCTTCATCCCCAAGCTCCTCGCGCTGTCCGGGGTTTCCATCCTGCTTGCCCCCTGGCTCCTGCGTGAAATCTCCGAGTTCACGGTCTCCACGATGGTGCGCATGAGCACCATGGGCCACTGACGGGGGCGCCTCTGCCATGAGCGCCGCGTATGGCATCGCGTGGATGATGGTGTTCCTGCGCAGCATCGGGATCATCCTCCAGTTGCCCATGATCGCCGGCCGCGCGCTGCCCGTCACGGTGCGCCTCGGCCTGAGCGTGTGCCTGGCGACGCTGCTTGCGGGCATCGTCCCGTCCGGCCCGGTCCCGGTCACCCTCGCCGGCCTGGGATTCGCCGCGGGCGGCGAGGTCATCCTCGGCCTCCTCATGGGATTCATGACGCAGCTGACCTTCCACGCCGTCGAGATGGCCGGCCGCATCATCTCGCCCGAGATCGGCCTGTCCGCGACACCCGGCCTCGGCGTGCCCAACCCCTCGACGGAGCCGCTGGCGGCGCTGTTTTCCTCCTTCGCCATCGTCTGCTTCTTCCTTTTCCGGGGGCACCAGATGCTCCTGTCCGCCTTTGCGCACAGTTTCCAGATGGCGCCCGCCGGCCATGTCGCGTTCAGCGGCGGGGTGGGCGACGCGATCGTCCAGGCGACGAGCCACCTGATCGAGATCGGCGTCCGGATGGCCGCCCCCTTCATCGGGATGAACTTCCTGGTGACGCTCGCGTTCTCCGTGCTCGGCCGGGCGGTCCCGAAGATGAATGTGTTCGTCCTGAGCTTCTCCGTGCGGGCCCTCGCGGGCCTCGGGTTGCTGGGAGGAGCGGGCGCGCTGCTGGCGCGCTACCTCTACACGGAATTTTCCGAGGCGCCGCTTCGGATGCTCCAGGTCCTTGCCGTCCGCTGAGGACCGGGCCGGATCCGGCGGCAATATTTGCCGCATTTTTTGGGCAAAAATCCGCGATTTTTCCCGAGCGCCCTCCGGGTCGAACAGAAAAGTTTAACCCATTGGTGCCGAGCGGTTAAGGAGTGATGAAAACCCGTTGGCATCTGCATTGCTTAATCCGGTCACCACATGGCCGATCAAGACCAAGATCAAAAGACGGAAAAGCCTTCCGAGAAAAAGCTGAGTGAGGCCCTCGAGCGCGGCCAGTTCGCAAAGTCCCCCGAGCTTTCCCTCCTTTTCCTGCTCGCGGCGGCCATGGGCGTCTTCGCCCTGACGATCGAGAGCTCCGCCCGCGGGGTCGCCGACTACGCGATCGCGGTCTTCACGCACTTCTCCGCCACCGAGATCAGCCGCGACACCGTGACGGTGCAGATGGGCGAGGTCATGATGACCGTGGGCAAGGCGCTCCTGCCGGTCCTCGGCGCCGCGGTCGGCGCGGCGTTCCTGACGGCCGGCATCCAGAGCGGCTTCAGGCTCACGCCCGAGGCGTTCTCGATCACGTTCGACCGCCTGGACCCGGTCGCGGGCTTCAACCGCATCTTCTCCAAGAACGCCCTCGTCCGCACCGGCATCGACTGCCTGAAGCTGGTCGCGATCGGCGGGGTGCTCTACCTCGGCGCCCGCGCGCTCCTGGCCGACCCGCTCTTCAGCGTCCCGGTCGAGGCCGCCTACCTCGGCCAGTTCCTCAGCCGCGCCGCGATCACCTTCCTCGGCCGGATGATGCTCGCCCTTTCCATCGTCGTGGCCGTCAGCTTCAGCTACGAGAAGTTCAAGACCTCGCGCGAGCTCATGATGACCCGCCAGGAGGTCAAGGACGAGCGCCGCAACGCGGACGGCAACATGATGACGAAGGCGGCGATGCGCCGGATGGCCCGCCGGCTCCTGCAGCGCCAGATGCTCTCCGCGGTGGCGACGGCCGACGTCGTCATCACGAACCCGACCCACTACGCCGTCGCGCTCAAGTACGAGCGCAGCAAGGACAAGGCCCCGATCGTCCTCGCGAAGGGCGAGAACCGCTTTGCGATGCGCCTGAAGGCGATCGCCATCGAGAACGGGGTCCCGATCGTCGAGAACAAGCCGATTGCCCGCGTCCTTTTCGGGATGGCGAAGGTCGGCGAGACGATCCCCACGGACCTCTACCGGGCGGTCGCCGAGATCCTCGCCGTCGTCTACCGGACGAACCGCTACTACTTCCACCGCCTCAAGTCGCGCCGCCTGGAGGCCTCGATCTAAGCCATGGCGCCGCCCGTCCAGACCTCCCAGCAGAAGTCGGTGGCCATGCTCCTCAGGCGGGCGGACCTGATCTTCACGGCCGGGCTGTTCGCGACGGTCCTCCTGCTGATCGTGCCGATCCCGCCGGTCATCCTGGACCTCCTGCTGGCGACCAACATCGGCCTCTCGCTCCTCGTCCTCCTGGCGATCATCTATGTCAAGGACCCGCCGGAGTTCTCGAGCTTCCCGACGCTGCTCCTCGCGCTGACCCTGTTCCGCCTCGCGCTCAACATCAGCTCGACCCGGCAGATCATGATCCACGGCTATGCCGGCGAGATCATCCAGTCGTTCGGCCATTTCGTCATCCAGGGCAACTACATCGTCGGCGCGGTGGTGTTCCTGATCCTCGTCATCATCAACTTCGTGGTCATCACGAAGGGCGCGGGCCGCATCGCCGAGGTGAGCGCCCGGTTCACCCTCGACGCGCTGCCCGGCAAGCAGATGGCCATCGATGCCGAGCTGAACGCGGGGATCATCGACGAGGTCGTCGCCACGGCGCGCCGCGTCAAGGTGCAGAAGGAGGCCGACTTCTACGGCGCGATGGACGGGGCCTCCAAGTTCGTGCGCGGCGACGCGGTCGCCTGCATCATCATCACCCTTGTCAACATCATAGGCGGCTTCGCGATCGGCGTCTTCCAGATGGACCTCTCGCTCGGCGAGGCGCTCCAGAAGTTCACGCTCCTGTCCATCGGCGACGGCCTGGTGTCCCAGATCCCGGCGCTCATCCTCTCGGTCGGCGCGGGCATCCTTGTCACGCGCGCCTCGGAGAATTCGAACCTGGGCACGCAGCTCGCCGGCCAGCTCTTCAAGTACCCGAAGGCCATGAAGATCACCGGCGGCATGCTGATGGTGTTCGGGCTCATGCCGGGCATGCCCATGATCCCCTTCTTTGCCCTGGGTGGCATCGCCCTCTACCTCGGCAACATCCTCGAGTCCGTCGAGGCCTCGACCCCCTTGGCTGCCACCGCGGTGGGGAGCGGAACGGGCAAGAAGGGCGGCAAGGGCGCCGCGGGCGCGGCTTCGGTGCCGTCGCCCGGCAGCGCCGACGAGGTCCGCAAGCTCATCGAGGTGGATGTCTTTGCGGTGGAGATCGGATTTGGCCTGCTGAACCTCGCCGACTCCAAGTCGGGCGGTGAGCTCCTGGCCCGGGTGACCGGCGTGCGCAAGCAGCTGGCGCGCGAGAAGGGCATCGTGGTCCCCCCGATCGCCGTGCGCGACAACCTGGAGCTCGAGGCCACGTCGTACCGCTTCCTCCTGCGCGGCAAGGTGGTCGCCCGCGGCCAGCTCATGTCCGGCCGCTGGCTCGCGATGAACGTCGCGGGCAGCAAGGTCGCCCTGCGCGGCACGGCGACGCGCGAGCCCGTCTTCAATCTCGACGCGACGTGGATCGACGAGAGCGAGCGCAAGATCGCCGAGTTGAACGGCTACACGGTCGTCGACCCGCCGTCCGTCCTCATCACGCACCTGTCCGAGATCCTCAAGCTGAACGCGCACCACCTGCTGGGCCGCCAGGAGGTGCAGGCGCTCGTCGACCACCTGAAGGTGAACCAGCCGGCGCTCGTCGCCGAGCTCCTGCCGGACCTCGTGACGCTCGGCATCATCCAGCGCGTCCTCCAGAACCTCCTGCGCGAGAACATCGCGATCCTGAACCAGCCCCTGATCCTCGAGGCGATCGCGGACTTCGCCTCCCTGACGAAGAACCCCGACGAGCTCTCGGAGCTCGTGCGCCGCAGGCTGGGACTCTATTTCGTCCCGGAGTACGAGTGCCGCCCGGGCGTCATCCGCGCGGTGACGCTCGACCCGCGCCTCGAGCAGTGGCTGGCGACCAAGGTCCACAAGACCGCGACGGACGTCGGCCTCGCCCTGGACCCGTCCTCGACGCGCCACCTCCTCGAGGAGTTGAACAAGCGGGTCATCGACCCGGCGCAGTCCGGCCAGCCCGCCGTCATCGTCGTGGGTTCCGAGATCCGCCTGCCGCTCAAGCGCTTCTTCGAGTCCTCCTTCCCCCGCCTGGCGGTCCTCTCGTTCCAGGAGCTGCCGAGCAACACCGAGATCGAGAACGCGGGCATCGTCATGGCCATGGCCAACATGCCACGGGCCGAGGCCCCCCTGAAGATCGCCGCATAACGCCATGTCCCAAGAAGGCCGCATTTTCCCCCCAGGTTCGTACCGCTTCCAGGTCAAGTCGCCCGGCGAGGCGGTCGCCATCATCCGCGAGAGGCTCGGGCCCAACGCCCGCGTCGTCTCCGTGAACTCGATCAAGCCGCAGGGCTTCTTCCGGTTCTTCAAGGCCCCGAGGCTCGAGGTCATCGCCCAGATCGACGCCCCGGCGCCGGCCCCCCTGTCCCTCTCCGCCGTCTCGTCCGAGCTGGCCGTGCCCGACCAGGAGGCCCGCCCGAGGCACGTCGACCCGCGCGCCCCGAACACCCCGCTCGCCAACCTGGCCGGACTGCTGCGCCGCTCGGGGCTCACCGAGACCGCCCTCAACCGCCTGCAGAGCCGGGCGAACTGGAACGAGCTGAACAACCTTCCGCTGCACCGCGCCCTCGCCGAGACGTCCCGCCTGCTCTGCGAGCACGCGGGCACGCGCTCGCCGCGCCCGCCGCTCTCCCGCGCAGCCTTCCTCGGCGCCCCCGGCGTCGGCCGCACCACGGCCCTCTGCAAGTGGCTCTCGATCGAGGTGTTCCGCCGCGAGCGGCAGGGGCACGTCGTCACCGTCGAGTTTGACCAGCCGAACCAGCTTGGGCCGCTTCCCGTCTTCAGCGAGGCGCTCGGCATCCCGGTGGCCCGCTTCCCCTGCGAGACGCAGCGCGCGATCGAGGGCGGCTTCGTCTACCTCGACCTTCCCGGCATCTCCATCAGGAACCCGGACTCCAACGCCAAGATCGCCGAGTTCCTCGACCGCGAGCAGATCACCGAGCGGGTCCTGGTCCTGAACGGCGCCTACGACCGCCCGTCCCTGCGCGACGCGTACGCGGCGGGCAAGGACCTCGGCGCCACGCACCTCGCCTTCACCCACCTCGACGAGGTGCCGCAGTGGGGGAAGCTCTGGGACTACCTCTTCGACGAGGACCTCGAGCCCCTGTTCCTCAGCACCGGCCCGTCGCTTACCGGCGACTGGGAGGAGGACGTCCCGGGCGCCATCGCGCGCCGCACACTCCCCGAAAGCTAAGGCACCATGAAATTCATCTTCCTATCGGGCGGTTTCCTCGGGTTCGCGATCGTCGCCGTCACCGGCTTCGCCGAGGGCCGCGCCCCGGACCGCGTGCTCCTCGATTCCGCCGTCGGCTGCCTCGCCGGGGCCCTCCTCTTTCGCTGGTTCTGGACCGTGCTCGTGCGCGGGATCCGCGAAACAATTCTCGTGCGCCATGCCGCTGCCTCCGCAGCGGCGCCGGCAAAGTCCAAACAAAGCTAGCTTATCTCCATGAACACAGCCACAGCAACCGTCCCTGGCATGGATGCCACGCCCGCCGCCGCCTGGCGCGCGTACCAGGGAGTCACACCAAGTGCCGTCGATGAAAAGGATTTGATCGAACGATACCTGCCCCTAGTCAGAAACGTCGTCGACCGCATCAAGCTCAACGTGCCCGCGCACGTCGACGCGGACGACCTCTACAGCGTCGGGATCACCGGCCTGCTCGCCGCCGTCCGCAAGTTCGACCCGGAGCAGGGCAACACGTTTGCCAGCTACGCGGCGATGCGGATCCGCGGCGCCATCCTTGACGAGCTCCGTCGGATGGACTGGTGCCCCCGGCGCGCCCGCGCCCGGTCGCGCAAGCTGAAGACCGCCATCAACACCGTCGAGCAGCGGTTCGGCCGTGCCGCCACCGACGAGGAGGTGCGCGCGGAGCTGGCCATCGACCCGAAGGAGTACGAGAAGTGGGTCGAGGAGGCCAAGCCGGTCACCTTCATCAACATCGACCACGAGCTGAAGAGCGAGGAGGGCGGGGGGACCTCCCTCCACGAGCTCCTGGCCGACGAGTCCGACGTCACGGGGCGGGACACCCTCGAAAAGCAGGAGCTTCTCGAACTTCTCACTCAACGCATCGCGTCCCTGCCCGATATACCAAGGAAGATTCTCGCGATGTACTACTTCGAAAACATGCGCCTCGCCGAAATCGCCAAGGTGTTCGGGCTCACCGAGTCGCGCATCTGCCAGATCCACGCACAGACCATCCTAGGCGTACGCGCATATTTGCAACGCGTTCGCGAGCGCTGAGTAGCGCTCCCAGTCTGCAGGGTATTTCCGCATGCTGATCCTCATTGGAGCGGCCATTGTCCTGGGTTCGACCCTCTGCGGCTTCATGCTCTCGGGGGGGCATCCGCTTGTTTTGCTTCAGGTATCGGAATTTGTGACGATCCTCGGGGTGGCCACCGGTGTGCTCGTCATCGCGAGCCCTATGCACGTCCTGGTCGAGATCGTGCACAAGGTGAAGGAGGCCCTGACCGGAAAGTCCGCCGGCGAGAAGGAATTCATGGACCTGCTCAAGCTCCTCTACGAGGTCTTCATGATCGGCAGGCGCAACGGCCTGATCGCGCTCGAGGAGCACGTCATCGACCCCAAGAACAGCTCGATTTTCCAGCGCTATCCGTCGGTCTCCAAGAGCCACGAGAACCTCGAGTTCATCTGCAGCGGCCTAAAGCCCGTCATCGACGGCAAGATCAAGCCGGACCAGCTGGAGAGCCTCATGGTCGCCGAGCTCGACGCCAAGGCCGCCGAGTCCGAGCACCCGGTCCACATCCTCCAGATGGTCGGCGACTCGCTCCCCGGCATCGGGATCGTCGCGGCCGTCCTCGGCATCATCAACACGATGGCCGCCATTTCCGAGGGGCCCGCGAAGGTCGGCGAGCACGTCGCCGCGGCCCTCACCGGGACGCTCCTCGGGATCTTCATCGCGTACGGGTTCGTGAACCCGCTCGCGAACCGCATCAAGTTCAACAACGCCGCCCACGAGCAGTTCCTGAACTGCATCATGCAGGCCGTCTCCGGTTTCGCCAAGGGCCTCGCGCCGCTGACGGCGGTCGAGATCGCCCGCCGCTCCCTGGCCAGCAACGTGCAGCCCGGCGCGGACGAGCTCGAGACCTCGCTCAAGGCGCTCGGGGCCAAGTAGGAGGGACCCGGCCATGGCAAAGAAGAAAGCAGCAGCCCACCACGGGGGAGCCTGGAAGGTGGCCTACGCCGACTTCGTGACGGCCATGATGGCCCTGTTCATGGTCCTCTGGATATCGGCCCAGGATAACAAGATCCTCATCGCGACGTCCCAGTATTTCCAGAACCCGTTCCATTCGCCGATGGACGCCACCTCGGGCGTCCTTCCCTACAACAGCGACAAGACCACGCACAGCGAGGGCCGGGAGAACGGCGACGAGAAGGAGTCCTCGAGCAAGAAGCAGATCCAGCTGAGCTTCCTCAACTCGGTCGCCTCGGACTTCTACCGCCTGCTGCACCTCGACCAGAACCTCGAGGACAAGCCGATCGACATCCAGATCACGAGCGACGGCCTGCGGATCAACCTCTTCGACCGCGCCCGGCGCCCGCTGTTCGTCAACGACTCCGCGGAGTTCACGGAGTGGGGCAAGTTCGTGATGCAGAACCTTGCGTGGATGGTCGACCGCCACCATTTCCGGGTGACCATCGACGGGCACACGAGGACGCCCCTGACGCCCCCCGCCTCCGACGACGCGGGCTGGGAGCTCTCGGCCGCGCGCGCCAACTCCTCCCGGCACCTGCTCGTGTACTATGCAGTTGACCCGTCGATGATCGAGCGGGTCACGGGCTACTCCGACACAAAGCCCCTGCCCAACGTCGGCCCGAGCTCCGACTCCAACGAGCGCGTCACGCTGAGCCTGGCCCTCGAGTCCAAGACGGACGCCGACGCCCCGGCCGCACCCGCCGCACCCGCCGGCGCCCCCCCGGCGGCAGCCACGACTTCCGCCACCGAAACCCCCGTACAAGCGCCAAAATCATGAAGTCATTCCTCGACGGTAAGAAGAGCCTCACTGCCAGCCCCCTCGTCGCCCCCGCGGGGCCCGCCGCGCGCCAGGTGCCAGGCGCCAAGAACGCGCATGCCCACAGCATGGCGCAGGGGGCGAAGGCGCACGTGGAGATCGTGAAGGAGGGGGACAAGGTCGTCAGGATTTTCGTGACGTGCCAGTGCGGTGAGCGCACCGAGATCGAGTGCCTGTACCCCGTGGGCTCGTAGGACCCGGCCCCTGGCGGGTGGGCAATTCTTGCCGACACTTTTGGGACAGGGAAGGGTGGGGGGGATGGGCATGGGGGTGGTTCATATAAATCATCCGAATCACATCACCCATAACAAGTTGCACAATGCGTAAGCTTCGCGGCACGGGTCTAGCTTTTATGGCACGCGATGAACATTGGGATCTACCAGAGCGCGGCCTCCATGTCCGCGTTGGAGCGGTGGCAGGACACCGTGACCCAGAATATCTCATCGAGCCAGATGCCGGGATACCGCAAGCGGACGACGGCGTTCATGGCCACCGAGGCCGGGCAGATCCAGACGGCCAGCGGCAGCGGGCAGAGCGCCGACGGCGGGCAGGGCACCCTGTTTCCCAAGGCGGCCAATGCCGTCAATTTCCTTCCGGGTGAGTCGCAGGCCACGGGCCGGGACCTGGATGTCGCCATCCAGGGTGAGGGATTCTTCGAGATCCAGGGCGCGGACGGCCAGAAGGAATACACGCGCGACGGCGAGTTCCAGGTGCGCCCGGACAACACGCTCACGACGACAAACGGCCAGGAGGTGCTGAGCAGCAGCGGCTCGCCCATCCAGCTCCTCCCCTCGGGCGGCCCCCCGCTCATCTCGGCGGACGGGAACATCACGCAGGGCGCGACGGTGGTCGCCAAGCTCGGCGTCCAGAAGTTCGCCGACAACTCGGCCCTGATCCCCGGCCCCAGCGGCACCTACCTTCCCTCCGCCGGCCAGGCGCCGACGCCCATCGAGAGGCCGGAGCTCCTCCAGGGCTACCTCGAGGGAAGCAATGTTTCCCCGATGCACGAGATGGTCGACCTGATCACGATCTCCCGCGCCTACGAATCCAACCAGAAGATGATCACGACCGAGGACCAGGAGATGCAGAAGACCCTGGACGCGCTCGGATAAACCCGCCCCCCCGCCGCCTATGAACCTCTCGCTCTACTCAGCCGCCACGGGCATGGAGGCGCAGCAGCTGAACCTGAACACGATCGCCAACAACCTGGCGAACGTGAACACGCCCGGCTTCAAGCGCAGCAAGATCGAGTTCCAGGATCTCCTCTACCAGAAGCCGGTCCGCGCGGCCGGCGCCGACTCCGGCGGCGGCAACCTCGTCCCCGCAGCCCTCGAGATCGGCAACGGGACGCGCGTCGCGGCCACCACCAAGGTCTTCACGCAGGGCCAGCTCACCAACACCGGCAACAACCTCGACATGGCGATCCAGGGCGACGGGTTCTACGAGATCCAGAGGCCCGACGGCACGATCGCCTACACCCGCGACGGCTCGTTCAAGCTGAACGCCACGGGCCAGGTCGTGACGACGGACGGCCTTCCGGTACTCTCCGGCTTCCAGCCGATCCCCACGGGGACGGCCTCGGTCACCATCTCGCAGACGGGCCTGGCCACAGTCCAGAGCGCCTCGGGCTCGTCCTCGACATTCCAGGTCACGCTCGCCCGCTTCGCCAATCCCGCCGGCCTCCAGAGCATGGGCGGCAACCTGTACTCGGAGACGACGGCCAGCGGAGCCCCCGACGTCGGCAACCCGGCGACCGACGGGTTCGGCAGCACCATGCAGGGCTACACCGAGGCCTCCAACGTGAACATCGTCGAGGAGATGGTGAACCTCATCACGGCCCAGCGCGCCTACGAGATCAATTCCAAGTCCATCCAGTCCTCCGACGAGATGCTCCAGAACGTCGCCCAGCTGAAGCGCTGACCATGAATCTCCTGCGCACCCTCGCCCTTGTCTCTGCGGCGGCCCTCGCGCTCCCGCTGCGCGCGGACCCCGTCACCGCCGCCTCCACCGCCTTCACGCCCGAGAACCTCCAGGCCGCCCTTTCCCGCGACCTGGCCTCGCACTTCTCCCTCGAGGGGGATTTCCAGGTCACGCTGACGCGCCCCTTCACCCCCGGGCGCCCGGTGGGAGACGGCTGGACCCTCACCGTCGACGACTATCCCCTGAGCGCCGAGTCGACGATGCTCGTCCACGGCGAGATCCGCGACGCAGACGGCCCCCAGGACGCGACGTTCCTCCTCCACGCGACGCTTTGGCGCGACGCCTGGGCGGTCCGCCTGCCCCTCACGGTGGGATCCGCGTTTGACGCGTCCCGCCTCGAGACGCGCCGCTGCGACATGCTGCGCGAGCACGAGCTCCTGCCGGCCGCCGTCGGCGACTCGAGCTATATCTTCGCCCGCTCCGTCCCGGTGGGCCGGATGCTCACGTGGCACGACCTCTCCCGGCACCAGCAGGTGCGCAAGGGCCAGCTTGTCGAGGTCACCGCCGCGGACGGCCTCCTCGTTGTCTCCATGAAGGTCCTCGCGCTCGAGGGCGGCGTGAAGGGCGACACGATCACGGTGCGCAACCCGGATTCGAACAAGGACTTCAGCGCCCTCGTAACCGATGAAAACCATGTCCAAGTCCAATTCTAGGCAGCTCCTCCTCGCCCTCCTCGCGGCTTCGATGGCGCCCGCCGCCCGCTCCGATTCGCTGTGGCCCAGCTTCTCCAGCGGGGCGCACGCCAGCATGTTCGCCGACCACAAGGCGCAGATCGTCGGCGACATCGTGACCATCGTCGTCAACGAGAACGCCGTGGCGCAGAGCACGCAGTCGAAGACGTCCAACCGCGACTCGAGCATCAACGACACCGTCGCCCAGTTCATCTACCCTCCGGCCCTGAGCGGCCTCGGCACGCACGCCGGCGCGCTCCCGAGCACGCAGATCGCCGGCAAGGCGGCGTACTCCGGCGGCGGAGCGATCAACAATTCCCAGAGCCTCACGGCGACGGCGGCCGTCATCGTGACGGACATCCTGCCGAACGGAAACCTCGTGATCGAGGGCCGCCGGGTTGTGACCTTCTCGGGCGAGACGCAGTATGTCGCCCTCCACGGCGTCATCCGCCCCTACGACATCAACCCGGACAACACGGTCCTCTCCCAGAACATCGCGAACGCCCGCGTGGAGTTTTCAAGCTCGGGCCAGCTGACCGACGCCGAGAAGCGCGGCTGGTTCGCCAAGCTGTACGAGGTCCTGAGGCCCTTCTGACATGGCGCGCACCCTCATTTCCCTCGCGGCGGCGGCGGCGCTCCTGGCTCCGCTCTGCGTCTGCGCCTCGCGCATCAAGGACCTCACGATGGTCGAGGGCGGCCGGGACAACCAGCTCGTGGGCTACGGCCTCGTGGTCGGCCTCGCCGGGGACGGCGACAGCAACAGCACCGCGACCCTGAACAGCGTCGCCAACGCCCTTCGCCGCTACGGCCTGACGGTCAACGGCTCGGACATCAAGGTGAAGAACGCGGCCGCCGTCATGGTGACGGCGGACATCGCGGCCTTCCTCAAGGCCGGCTCGCGGATCGACGTCACGGTCGCCTCCCTCGGCGATGCCAAGACCCTCCAGGGCGGCGTGCTCCTGCAGACACCTCTGGTGGGCGCCGACGGGCGCACCTACGCCGTGGCGCAGGGACCCCTCGCGATCGGCGGCTTCCTCGGCGGCGCCGGCGGAGCGGGTGGCGCCACCGTCCAGAAGAACCATCCCACGGTCGGCGGCATCAGCAACGGGGCCATCGTCGAGCAGGAGATCCCCGCGGTCTTCGTCCATGACAACACGGTCCGCCTGCTGCTGCGCGATCCCGACTACAACACCGCCGAGCGCATGGCCGAGGCGATCAACCGCCAGTGGCCCACCGCGGCCACGCCGAACGACTCCGCGACCGTCAGCGTCATCCTTCCCAGGGAGTACCGCGGCCACAACGTCGCCTTCGTCGCCGACCTCGGCGACATCGAGTCCATGCCGGATACCCAGGCGCGCGTCGTCATCAACGAGCGCACGGGCACCATCGTCGCGACGCAGACCGTCCACCTCTCGGAGGTGGCGATCGCCATGGGCTCGCTCACGATCACCATCACCAACCAGCAGGGGGTCAGCCAGCCAAACGCCCTCAGCCAGGGCGGCACCACGCAGCTCGTCAGCAGCACGCAGACGAACGTCACCGAGACCAAGGGCGGCTTCGTCGTGATCAAGGAGCCGCCGACCATCGAGCGCCTCGCGGCCGCGCTCAACGCCCTCGGCGTCTCGACGCGCGAGATGATGGCTATCTTCGAGTCGCTCAAGCGCTCGGGCGCCCTCCAGGCCGAGCTCATCGTCAACTAGCGATGGATATCTCAGCAATAACCGGCCCCTCCAACTCCGCGGCGTCCGCGCTCGCGGCGCTCGTGCCCGCTGCGCCCGCGTCCGCGCCGGGCTCCTCGCCGAACACACCGGTGACGGTGGCCCAGCGCCACAAGGCCGCGCAGCAGTTCGAGGCCATCCTCGTCCGGCAGATGCTCAGCCAGAGCGTCGGCTCGATGATGGGAGGCACGGGCCACACCGCCGGCCTCATGTACGGCGACCTCATGACCGACGTCCTCGCCCAGAACCTCACCCAGGGCAAGGGGCTCGGCCTCGGCAAGATGATAGAGACCCAACTTACACCGCGCCCGACGGCCAAGGTCGTCATGGCGCCGCTCACACGCCCATGACCTCCAACTGGAAAATCATCATTGTTCAGCTCCGCCAGGAGCTCGTCGACTACGGCGCGCTCCTCAGCTCCTTCGACGAGCAGCAGCGCGCTCTCCTCGCCCGCAAGCCGGACACCGTCCTGCGCCTGAGCTCCACCATCAAGGAGTGCATGGAGAGCGTCCTGCGCTCCCGCGGCGAGCGCGAGCGCGCCGTCGTCGAGTTCGCCGAGGCGCACCGCATGCCGGCCAACTCGACGCTGCGCTCGCTCCTTCCCCTGATCGACAAGGATGCGCACCCCCTCTTCGAGGCCCTGATCGGCGAGATCAACCTGCTCCTGCACCGCGTCAAGCGCACGCACCGGCAGAACCACACCTTCCTGAACCGCACGGTGTCGATGCACCGCGAGACGCTGCAGCTCCTGCTGCCGAACGCCTTCACGAAGACGTACTCGCCCGCGGGCATCGTCTCGGTCACCAACGGCCGGGTCGCCTCGACCCTCTGCGCCGCCGGCTGAGCCCCAGAATCACGCGCCATGTCCGGACTCTACTCCACCCTCGACGCGTCGGTCTCCGCGTTGAACGCCCAGAGCGTGGCGATCAACACGACGGGAAACAACCTGGCGAACGTCAACAACGCGAACTACGCGCGCGAGGTGGTGAACTTCGGCTCGCTGGGAACCGTGGACACGTCGACCGGCCCGGAGAGCATGGGGCTGACCGCCCTCTCGGTGACGCAGGACCGCAGCGCGGTGCTCGACAGCCAGGTGCGCGACGCGGATTCCCAGGCGTCGTACTACACGACCCAGCAGAACGTCTACAACCAGGCCCAGGCTGCCCTGGGCCAGACGGTGTCCAGCTCGACGAGCAGCGGCACCGCGTCCTCGACATCCGACAGCGGTGTGGGCTCGGCGCTCGACGACTTTTTCAACGCCTTCCAGAGCCTGGCCGCCAATCCCTCCGACAGCGGCGCGCAGCAGACCGTCGTCCAGGCGGCGAGCATCCTGACGGACCGCCTCCAGAGCAGCGACGCCAACCTGGCCCAGGTCCAGAGCGGGGCGGACGAGCAGGTCGCGAGCGACGTCACGACGGCCAACACCCTCCTTGGCGAGGTCGCCGGCCTGAACACCCAGATCGGGAGGCTCGAGATCAACGACCCGGGCGCCGCCGTCGACCTGCGCGACCAGCGCGAGGGCGACCTGGAGCAGCTGGCCGGGCTGATGCCCGTCACCGTCACCGAGGGCTCGAACGGCGAGGACACCATCACCGCGGCCGGCTCGACCGGCAGCGCCGTCACCCTTGTCAGCGGCAGCACGGTCACCGGGCCCGTGACCTTTGACGGCACGTCCGTCATCTCGGCGGGCAGCCCCGCCACCGCGCTGGCCCTCAGCGGCGGCACCATCCAGGGAGGCATCGACGCCAGCACCGGCGGGATCCAGACGCTGCGCGACAGCCTCAACGCGATCGCCAACGAGCTCGTGACCTCGGTCAACGGGGCCTACAACCCGACCGGGACCGGCAACAATTTCTTCAACTCATCGAACACGACCGCCGGCACCATCAGCCTCGACCCCACCCTGACCGCCTCGAACGTCCAGTCGGGGGTGAGCGGCGACCCGGGCGACAACTCGATCGCCCTCGCCGTCGCGAACCTCGCCGGCACCACGTTCTCGACGTCGGGCGGCGACTCCATCGACGGCACGTTCGACAGCTACTACGACGGGGCCGTCACCGGCTTCGGCCAGACCCTGTCTGGCGTGAACGACCAGGCGACGGACACGGCCTCAATCCAGACCTTGGTCACCAACCAGCGGCAGTCGGTGAGCGGCGTGAACCTCGACGAGGAGATGTCGAACCTCCTAATGTACCAGCGCTCCTACCAGGCCTCCGCCCAGGTCTTCCAGACCGTCGACAGCCTGCTCGACGCCGTGGTCAACACTCTCGGAACCGTAACCACCTGATCCCCATGCGCATCGCGTCAAACACGATCTCTGACACCATCATCAGCCAGATCGACCAGCTTTCCACGCAGCAGGCCACCCTCCAGAACGAGGTCTCGACAGGGCAGAAGATAACGGAGCCGTCGGACGACCCGTCCACGGTGAGCGACGCCCTGGGCCTCGAGAGCCAACTGAGCGAGCTCAAGCAGTACGGGAGCAATGCGACCCAGGCCCTGACGGTCGCCCAGGCCTCGTCGACGGGGCTGACGACCCTCAAGGGCGTGTCGGACCGCGCCGGCGAGCTCGAGACCCTCGGCACCGGCAGCCTCGGCCCCAGCGCCATGGCATCGTACGGCACCGAGGCGAACCAGCTGATCGAGGAGGCCGTCCAGGCCGCGAACACCAACTTCAACGGAAGCTACATCTACGGCGGCACGGCCACCGGGACGCCCCCCTTCACGGTCACCCGCGACTCCAGCGGCGACGTCACCGCGGTGGCCTACGCCGGCAACTCGTCGCAGGCAGGCATCCCGCTCTCGGCCGGCTCCAGCGTCACGCCGTCGACCGACGGGACCACGAACGCCGGCATCGCCAGCTTCATCAACAGCCTGGTTGCGCTGCGCGACGGGCTCAACAACGGCGACACCACGGCGGTCGCGTCCTCCAACACGGGGCTCGCCAACGGGGAGGACACCATCGTCTCCGCCATCGCGACCAACGGGGGCGTGCAGACCCGCATCCAGGCGCAGCAGACCGAGCAGACGAGCCAGACCACCAATCTCCAGTCGGACCTGTCGACGGACGTCGACGCGGACCTGCCGACGACGATCACGCAGCTCGACCAGGCCCAGACCGCCTACCAGGCGGCGCTCCAGTCGGCCGTGAGCACCATGCAGCTCTCGATCCTCAACTACATCCACTGAGCCCCATGAAAGTCCTCGCCGAACCCTGCCCCGCCGACGTCGAAGCGCCCGCCTCGAACGAGATCATCCTGCCACAGGGCATCGTGGGCTTCGGCGACTACCGCCGCGCGGAGCTGCTGTACTCCGAGGATCGGCTTCCCTTCCTCTGGATGCGCGTCCACGGCCCCGACATCCTGCACTTCGTCGTCATGGAGCCGTCCGCGGACGTCCTCCCCGGCTACGAGCCCGAGCTCTTCGACGAGGACGCCTGCCAGCTGGACCTGAGGGACGCCTCCGACGCCCTGCTCCTGAACATCGTGACGGTGCGCGGGCAGAAGCCCGTCGTCGCCACCATCAACCTGATCGGCCCCATCATCGTCAACCGCCGCACGCGCGTCGCGCGCCAGCGCATCATCGCCAACCATGCGCGCTACAGCGCGCAGCATCCCCTCATGGAGCCGGCCTGCGCCGCCATGCCGGCCCGCTAAAGGACACCGCCATGCTCGTCCTCTCCCGCAAGGTCAACGAGTCGATCCTCATCGGCGACTCGATCGAGATCCGGATCACCCGCGTCGACGGCGAGGTGGTGAAGATCGGCATCGAGGCGCCCCGCGAGATCGCGATCGTCCGCAAGGAGGTCCTGGCCGCCGTGGCCTCCAACAACCACGACGCCGCCGTCCGCCACTCCGGCGGGGGCCGCCTGCCGAGCCTCGACCGGATCCCCCAGGGTTCCGTCGCCCCCTTTTCCGCAATCGCCCACTGATACCCCCAGACCATGAGCATCATCAACACCCACACGCAGTCCATGACGATCGCGATGAACCTCGACCAGGCCAACGAGCTGGCGGGAAGCGCCGTCGACCAGCTGTCATCGGGCTCGACGCTCGGCAGTCCCGGGGCCAGCGCGCAGGCCATCGAGGACTCGAGCACCCTGAGCGCCGACAACATGCGCCTGAGCTCGGCGAGCGAGAACGTCCAGAACACCCTTTCCTACACCCAGTCCAGCGAGGGCTATCTCACCACGTTCGGGGACGTCCTGAACCGCATGAGCGAGCTCGTCTCGGCCTCGCAGGACCCTACCAAGAACTCCTCCGACATCGCCAACTACGAGACCGAGTTCACGTCCCTCCAAAATGAGCTGCGCTCGATGATCGGCGGGTCCTCCTCCCAGATCGGCGGCAACACGGCGGACCCGAGCGCGACCTTCAACGGATCGAACCTGTTCGGCTCCACGGCGGCCGGCGGCCTGACGGTCCAGATCGGCGACTCGGCGGCGAGCCAGATCACGATCCCGGACATCAACCTGCAGACAGGAGCCATGCAGTCGCTCATCGGGCAGGACTCGTCGGGCAACTACCTGACCAGCGCCTCGGGCAGCGGGGCGCTCTCCGACATCACGGGAGCCATCCAGCAGGTCTCGGAGGGCCAGGCGACGATCGGGGCCGCGGAGTCGAGCCTGAGCATGACGGCGGCCACCCTCGCGGTGGAGCAGCAGAACAATTCCTCGGCGATCGCCGGGATCGGCGACACGGACATCGCGTCGGAGTCGACCCAGCTCGCGAAGTACAACATCCTCGAGCAGTCGTCCGCGTCCATGCTGGCGCAGGCGAACCTGTCCTCGCAGAGCGTCCTGAAGCTTATTCGGCAGTAGCCTCGGAGGCCTCGGGCTGCAGGGCCTCGTGGAGGCTGAGCGCGAGCTCGTTGCTCGTGAAGGGCTTGGCGAGCAGCGTGACCCGCCCCAGCTCGTCCAGGGCCCGGGACGAGAGGTTCGTGAAATACCCCGACATGATGAGGATCGGCAGCTCGGGCGCCAGCGCGCGGACGGCCGCGGCGAGGTCCGTGCCCTGCATGCCCGGCATCGTCTGGTCCGTGATCAGCGCATCGCACATCGCGCTGGTCGCGCGCATGTGCTCGAGGCAGCCCTCGGCCGAGTTGAACATCGTCACCTTGTACCCCTTCTTCTCGAGGGCGACCTTGGCCGACCGGACGACCATGTCCTCGTCGTCCACGATGAAGATGCTCTGGCCCGTTCCCTCCGGCGCGCGCTTGAAGGCGGGCGGGCTCGGGGCGAGGTTCTCGGAGACGGCCGGCAGGTAGATGTGGAACATCGAGCCTGCGCCCACCTTGCTCTCCACGTTGATGGCCCCGCGGTGGGCGCGCACGATGCCGTGGACGACGGCCAGGCCCAGGCCGCTGCCCTCCCTCGTGCTCTTGGTCGTGAAGAACGGCTCGAAGATCCGGTGGATCGTCGTCTCGTCCATGCCATGGCCCGTGTCGCCGGCCGAGAGGCGCACGTATTCGCCGGGCTGCAGGCCGCCGAGGGACTTGCTCTTGGCCACGTCGACGAGGACCTTCTGGAGCCCGATCGTGAGGGTGCCGCCGTGGGCGCGCATCGCGTGCGCCGCATTGGAGCCGAGGTTGAGCAGGACCTGGTGGACCTGCGTCGTGTCGGCCATCACCTGCGGGCTCTGCGGCGCGATCGCGGTCGTGATCGTGATGTTGGAGGGGAGGGTCGCCCTGAGGAAGCGCCGCGCCTCCTCGATGATGAGCGTGATGTCGGTCGGCTCGAGCGACACGCCCGCGGACTGGCGCCCGAAGGTCAGGATCTGCTCCACCAGCTCCCGGGCGCGCAAGCTGGCCTTCCTGGCCTCCTCGAGGCACGCGCGGGCGGGGTGGTCCTCGTCCACCGACTCCGCCGCGAGCTCGTGGTAGCCGATGATGCCGGTCAGGAGGTTGTTGAAGTCGTGCGCGATGCCGCCGGAGAGCGTGCCGAGGGTCTCCATCTTCTGCGCATGGAAGAGCTGCACCTCGAGCTTGCGCCGCGCCATCTCGCTCTCGTGCTTGAGCGTCAGGTCCTGCAGGGCGCCGTAGATGCGCACGGGCTTGCCCTTGATGCTCTCCGTGCGCCCGAGGACGCGGACCCAGGCCTGGTGCCCGAGGACGGTGGTGAGCGGCAGCTCGAGGTCGAAGTCCTTGCCGTGCAGGCGCGCGTCGTCGAACGCGACCTGGAGCGTCTGGCGCGCCTCCTCGGGGAAGAGGGCCATGATCATCTCCTGGGTCGGCTTCGCGTCCTCTCCCATCTGGCAGATGCGGTTGACGCCGCCGGTCCACGTGGACTCGCCGCTCACCAGGTCGATGTCCCAGCCGCCGATGAGGGCGATGCGGCTCACCTGGTCGGCGAGTTCCTCCGTACGCAGGAGTTGGCGCTCCATGTTCTTGCGGGCCGAGATGCCGGCGTGGGTGCCGACCATGCGCAGCGGCGTGCCGTCGGCCCCGCGGCTCACGATCTTGCCGCGGTCCAGGATCCAGCGCCACTCGCCGCTCTTGGCCCGCATCCGGTACTCGAACTGGTAGAAGGGGCTGCGCTGCTCGAGGTGGCGCCGCATCGCCTCCTCGCAGGCGGGCAGGTCCTCGGGGTGCACGAGCTTGCGCCAGCCATCAAGGGACGGCGCGATCTCGTCGTCGGCGTAGCCGATCATCCCGGCCCAGTTGGCGTCGTGGAAGATGAAGCCCGTCTTCATGTTCCAGTCCCAGACGGCGTCGTTCGAGCCCTCGATGGCGAGCTTCCAGCGCTCCTCGGCGAGGTTCAGGGCCTCCTGGAGCTCCTCCTCCGCGGTGATGTCCTGGACGAGGCCGACGAGGCGCGCCGGCCTGCCGGACTCGTCGCGCTGGAGGATGCCGTGCGTCTCGACGTGGCGGATGGTCCCGTCGGGGCGCACGATGCGGTACACCGTGTCAAAGGAGTCGGCCTTGCCGGCGATCGTGCTCTGGCTCGTCGCGATGGCCCGCTCCTTGTCCTCGGGATGGAGCCGGTTGAACCAGTCGTGCCGCGTGCCGGTCAGCTCCTCGCGCCTCATGCCGTGGACCTCCATCATGCGGTCATCCCAGACGAGCCGGCTGCCGGCGATGTCGAGCTCCCACACGCCGAAATTCGAGGAGCGCAGCGCCAGCTTGAGCCGGTCGTTCACCGTGGCCAGGTCCTCATTCGCCTGGCCGAGCTCGAGGGTCCTCAGGGCGACCGTCTCCTGCAGCTGGGCCGCCTGCTCCTGGAGCCGCGCCGTGAAGATCTCGCGGGTGTCGTCCATGGCCTGGCGCTGGCGGCCGAGCTCGATCAGGGTCTCGATGGAGAAGAGGGCGACCGTGAGCCCGACCAGCACGTAGACCGTGGTGAGGACCGCGGCGCCCGGGGAGAAGCTGATGACGTTCGTCTTCTCGAGGATCAGCAGGGCCAGGGTCAGGACCGAGGGGGCGAGGAGCACGATCGTCAGGACGCGCCGCGCGAGGATGCCCTTCTTCGACGGCGAGAACATGAGCCGCGGGACCGTGGCCCTCGGACGTGCGCAGAGGATGCCGAAGGAGACGAGGAGCAGGCTCGCCGTCGCGCAGGCGGCCATGGCGTCGCGCCCGATGAAGTCGACGCCGGTGTCGGCCGCCTTCGTGTTCAGCCACTGGCAGACGAGGCTCGTCAGCGAGATCCCGGTGACGACATAGGCCAGCCGGGTGGCCCACTTGCGCGGGGGGCCGCCATCGCGGGGGCGCATGAAGATCAGGCACAGCGAGGCGAGGACACCCGAGACCGCGATGTGCAGGCCGATCGGGGCCTCGATGTCGTGGCCGAAACTGAAGGGCAGGGGGCTCGGCATGCGGTGCGTCAGGAAGTGGACGAGGTCGATGCAGGCGAAGGAGAAGGCAATGGCGGCCAGGGCCTTGGCCGCCATCGTGCGGCTGCCGCCGCTCTGGGCCCAGAGGGAGGCTCCCATGAGCATGAGGAAGACCCCCACCAGGACGCGGCGCGGGGAAAAGAAGGTCGGCTGCGCCGGGGCGGACCAGTACTGGATCACCCAGCACACGATGATGATCGCGGCCAGCACGCAGACCAGTTGGCCCACAAGCCGCGCTATCGATTGAAGTGTTTTTTCCTGGGGCATGCCTGCTGGGACTCGGCCAGAGCATGCTCCAAGGCCGGGGCAAAAGCAACGTTGGGGTGGCCTCGCGGCCCCCTCCTACGGGGCTAGGTGGTCCGTGCGGACGCCATTTTCTGGATGTCGGCCGTCGCGATGACGCGGTCGATCTCCAGGAGCATCAGGACCCGGCCATTCGTCTTGGCCATGCCAAGAAGGTGGCCGGTGTCGATGCGGATGCCGAAGTCCGGGGTCTCCTCGATCTGCTCCTTCGTGAGGTTGGCGACCTCCTCGACGCTGTCGACGATGACACCCATCAGCATGCACCGGTCGACCGACGTGACCTGGACGACGACGATGCAGGTGCGCTCGGTCATCTCGGCCTTCATGCCGAACCGCAGGCGCAGGTCGACGATCGGGATGACGCGGCCGCGCAGGTTGATGACGCCCTTCACGTACTCGGGCACCTGCGGCACGGGCGTGACCTTCTGCATGCGGATGATCTCGCGCACCTTCAGGACGGCGATGCCGTAGATCTCGTTGTCGATCGCGACGGTGAGGTACTTGCCCGCGTGGGCGGAGGTGTCGGCGCCGGTTGGGGGTGTCGTGGCATTCATCAGTTGAAGAAGTCCCTATGGTTGCCCTTGGCGTTCAGCGCGGGCTCGTGCGCGCCGTGCTTTCCGTTGGAGTGGGGGGCCGGCTGCGTCGTTGCGCCGTTGGCCTCGGTAGACCCGTTCTTTGCCGGAGCAACCTTTGCCAGGCGGACGATCCTGTGGTCCTTGGGCGCACCCTTCATGACGGCGCCGTCGCGGCCCCCGACAAGGGCCACCAGGCCGGCGACCGACTCGTGCATCGTGGCGGACTGGGCGTTCAATTGGGCGGAGGCGGCGGCCGACTGCTCGGCGCAGGCCGCGTTGGACTGGGTCACCATGTCCATTTTCGAGACGGCGGACGCCACCTGGGCGATGCCCTGCGACTGCTCGTTGGACCCCGTGGCGATCTCGGCGACCAGCTCGTCGACGCCGCGCGCCTTGACGACGATCTCCTCGAAGCTCTGGGCGACCTTGGCGCTGATGCGCACGCCGCGGTCGCTGCGGTTGACCGAGTCCTCGATCTTGACCGCGGTCTCCTTGGCGGACTGCGCGGAGCGCTGCGCAAGCGAGCGCACCTCGTCGGCCACGACGGCGAAGCCGGCGCCGGCCTCGCCCGCGCGGGCGGCCTCGACGGCGGCATTCAGGGCGAGGATGTTCGTCTGGAAGGCGATCTCGTCGATCGTCTTCACGATCTTCGCAATGCTGGCCGAGGAGGCCTTGATGGCGTCCATGGCCTGCTTCATCTCATCCATGCTGGCCGCGCCGCTCTCGGCGGCCTGGCGCGTCTGGTTGGAGAGGTTCTTCGCCTGGCCCGCGGACTCGGCGTTGCGCTTGGTCATGCTGGAAATCTCCTCCAGGGACGCACTCGTCTCCTCGAGGGAGGCGGCCTGCTCGCTCGCGCCCTCGGCAAGCGACTGGCTGGCGGTTGAGACTTGGCTGGAGGCGGCGGCCGTCTGGTCGGCACCCGCCGTCAGCTGCCGCGCAATGCCCGCCACCACCTTGTTGATGCTGGTCAGGATGACATAGCCAATGCCGAGGCCGAGGACGAGGACGACCCCGGCTCCCCAGATGAGCGTCGTCGTCGTGTGGTCGGCGCTCGAGGCGACATCCGCCGCGAGGGCGGTGCCGTTCTTGGCGTTAAAGTCGAGGAGCTCCTCCGAGGCGGCGGCGTAGACCAGGTAGGCGGGGAGAAGGGTGCCGTTTAGGTAGGTGGCGGCCTCGTCTTTCTGGCCGGCATCGACCAGCTGGAGGTACTTGTCGCGTGCGGGGCGGTAGCTGTTCTCGGTCGCCACCATGTGGGCGAAGAGCACCGTGTCCTCGGGCTGGGTGATGGCGGCCTCATAGGCCTTGTCGGCGGCGTCCACGGCCTCGATGAGCTCCGTCATCTCATTGCGCAGGTGGCTGCGCTCCAAGGGGGAATTCACCTGGCTGTAGAGCTCGACCCTTATGAAACCATTGGCCCTCAAGGTGTTGGCCACATCGCTCTGGTTCATCCTCGGCAGGACGTCGTCCTGCATGGTGACCGCATTGCGGTGCATGCCGTCGAGATTCTTGAGGGAGATTGCGCCAACGACGGAAAGGAGGAGGCAGAGGGCCCCGCATCCCGAGGCTATGCGCCTGGCAATGGTCCAATTCTTCATGAAAAGTGATGTGCGGTGACAAGCTTCACATCGGTCCGGACAGCCTCGAATTAAGCGGTTTACGCCGTCGGGGGGCCCCCGATCCGATATTTCGAACCCGGGCCCGGCCGGGGGGTCTTACTGATGCCGACACCCGGGGATCCCAGGGGCGCCCGACCTCCCTATCTTACTGGGGGAGCGCAACCTTTGACCCCCGGCGACGTCTCGACATTCGTATGCCTTTGTCCAACCCTCTGCCGGTCATGCGCACCCCTGAAAACTCCAAGCGCCGCGGCTTCACCCTCGTCGAGGTCCTCGTCGTCATCTCCATCATCGTCCTCCTGGCGGGCCTGACGATCGGCAAGATGACCAACATCTTCTCCGGATCGCAGGTCGAGGTCGCCCGGCTGTTCGTCGGCCAGACAATGAAGACGCCGCTCTTCGCCTACCGGATCAACATGGGCAACTACCCGTCGACGGAGGAGGGCCTCCAGGCGCTCATCACGGCCCCGGCGAACAAGGCGGACCGCTGGCGCGGGCCCTACATTGAGGGCGACAAGATCCCCGTTGATCCCTGGGGCAACCCCTACATGTACCGGTACCCGGGCACCAAAAACAAGGACGGCTACGACCTCTGGTCGAAGGGGCCGAGCGGCAACGATGGAGCGGATGACAACGTCGGGAACTGGTGAACCCCGCGGATTCACGCTTGTTGAGATTCTGCTGGCCCTGGCGCTCGTCGGGCTCATCAGCTGGATCTTCATAGGCGCGTCGACGGCGCTCCTCTCGGACCGGGGGACGTCCCCGGACGAGCAGTTCTGGAAGGCCTGCGGCGCGGCACGCAAGGAGGCGCTCGAGGAGCAGCGCGACGTGCTGCTGACCTACGACGCGAAGGCGCGCGGCTTCGTCATCAACGACGGGAACTCGAAGACGACGCTTCCCATGGCCGGCGCCGACGACATCACGGTCGACTTCCATCCCGTCGCCTCGGACTCGAGCTCGTCCGTCCTCATCGGCGGCACGCTCGTCGAGACCGAGCCCCTGGCCGCGGCGACCTTCTACAGTGACGGGACCTGCACGGCCTTCCGGGCCCAGGTGCGGACCAAGGGCGGCGCGCACCTGCTTTCGGTGGACCCCTGGACCTGCGCGCCTGTCATCTCGAGCACCGATGCGTCGTAGGGGATTCACGCTCATCGAGGTCCTGATGGCCCTCATGATCTTCGGCCTCACCGCCGTGGTGCTCGGAGCCGCGTACCTGAATGTGCTCAACAGCTATGAGGTCGCCCAGCGCTCGAACGTGGAGGACGTCGACCTCACCTTCGCCCGCGCGCAGCTGCTGGTGATCTCGGACCTCGCGACTGCGCAGGCCGGCCAGGAGTTCGACGACGGCGACCGCCACGTGAAGTGGACGGCCGAGATCGACCCCCAGAACACGACCGACCTCTTCGCCGTCACGTTCACGTGCGTCCTGACGGGCCCGGGCGCGGCCAAGCCCCAGACGGTCATCGAGAACTTCATGCTCATGCGCCCGACGTGGTCGGACCCGACGGACCGCACCAACCTGCGCCAGGCGGCGGCGAACCGGATCGCGCTGTTCCAGGGAAAGCAGCCCCAGCCATGAGGCGCCGCGGCTTCACCCTCATCGAGGTCGTGCTCTCGGCGGCGCTGGTCGGCCTCGTCCTCGTGGGCCTGAACACCTTCATCTTCTCGATGAGCGAGCTCTGGGGGAGGAATTCCGACGCGCGGCTCTTCGACCAGCACGTGCGCGCCGTGACGCGCTTCCTGCAGAGGGAGGTCATCCGCGCGAGCCTGCCGCCCGCGGCCACGACGAACGCCACGCCCGTGGGCGTCCAGTCGATCACGCCTTCGGGCGCGCCGCAGGAGAACCTGATCACCTACATGCAGCTCACGGGAAGCCGGATCCTGACGTGGCCCGAGGAGCCGCTCCCCGAGGTGTACTGCTCCCTGCAGGTGCGTCGGGACAAGGGGCTGTACATGCTCTGGCACTCCGACCTGGAGAACCACTTCAACGACGACCCGCCGCGCGAGACGCTCGTCTCGCCGTTCGTGACGGCGCTCACCTACGACTACTTCGACACGGACTTCAACAAGTGGACGACCGAGACGATCCTGCGGTCGGACAGCTCGGGCAACCCGCTCGCGCCGCAGCGCCTGCGCTTCACCTTCACCTACCAGAAGCTGACGCGCGTCGCCCTGGTCATGGTCCCCGCGGTGGGACAGGGCCTCCCGAACCCATGGTGAAGCGGCCGAACCACTCCCTCAGCGCCGCGCCGCTGCGCTCCTCGGTCATCGTGATGGTGATGATCACGCTCCTCTTCGCGGTCGCGGCGTTGACGGCCTTCATCGAGAAGGCGGGCAATGACCTCCTGGTCGAGGTGCGCCAGTCCGATGCGCGCCACCTGCGCCGCGAGGCGTTCTCGGCGCTCGAGGTCACGCTCGCGGTCCTCGAGGACTTCCGCGAGGCGGACACCGGCCTCCACAGCGCGGCCGAGGGGTGGGGCGACCCGCTGACGTGGGCGGCCTGGACGCCCTCCGAGGGCCGCACGGTCGACGTCTCCTTCCAGGACGAGAGCGGGAAGATCCCCCTCAGCCACGCGGACCTGACGACCCTCACCAACCTTTTTGTTTCGTGGCAGATCCAGCCGGCGGACGCGGAGAAGCTGGCGGACGCGATCGAGGGCTGGATGAAGAGCGGCTACGTCTACACGACGGCGCTGACCCCGGACTACCAGGATGCCCAGGTCCCGTACGCCGAGCCGGGCCGCCCCCTGCGAGCCTTCTCGGAACTGGCGGCCATCGATGGCGCGAAGGAGTTCTTCTTCGACGAGAACGGACTCCCGAACGGAAACTACTGGAGGTTCGTGAACGACGTCTCCGTCTTCAATTATCCGCAGCCGAATGCGAACGGCGCCAACCCGGACGTGCTGGCCGCCGTCGGCCAATACACGGAATCCCAGCAACAGCACCTGAGCGACTACGTGGCCGGCACGGGTCAGTATGCGCAGCAGGGCAAGCAGTGGTTCCAGGACACGACGAGCCTCGCCGCCGTGGCCGGCCTGGGCGGCAACGCCAACCAGTTTGGGACGACGATCACGGCACTTCGGATCAATATCACGGTCCACGAGGGCCGCTCGATTTACCATCTTTCGGCGGTGGTGGCCCCCCAGGGCGGGGCGACCACGAACCAGACCGCCGCCACAAATCCCGTCGCCGCGGCGAGCACCACCTCGGCCGCAACCACCGCCTCCGTCACCAATTCGGCGCAGCCTTCGTCCACGGCCACCGCCGCCAGCACCGCGGCGGCGGCCGCCCAAAGCATCAATTATCCCTTTACGCTCCTGCAAATGCTCGAAGATGATGAGATTCCGCAGTTGCCTCCCGCCCCACCACCCACCTGAGCATGTCCGCCTCAACCCTTAGCTTCTTCCGATCCGGGCCGCCGCCACCCAAGGTGGCGCTCTTGAGGGACACCGTGTTCTTCTCGCGCGCGATCCCGATCGCGAAGGGCATCAGCCGCGCCGAGGTGGTGTCCCAGGTGGGGATCATCCTGGAGTCCCTGTCGCCTTTCCCCTTGGCCCAGCTCTACTACGGGTACTATTGGCCGGAGGCGGCCGAGCATGCCCTGGCCTTTGCCTCCTACCGGCGGCGCTTCACGGTCGAGGAGCTGGAGGAGTGGAACGGGGCCGAGCACGTGATGCCGGCCTTTGCCGCACTGCTGGGCGCCGACGTGCCTCCCGCGACGACCCTTGTGCTGTCCTCGGCGGACGGCCTGACGGCGATCCATTGGGGCCGCGGCCCGGTCCCGACCGTTGTCCTTCACCAGGCCGTGCTGCCCGAGGCTCCGCCCGAGGAGCGCACCGCCGTCCGACTCCAGCTGATCCGGGCCGCGGGTGAGACCGCGAAGGTGATCGACGTCGAGACCCCTCCCGTCGCCGAGGCCAGTGAGAACGATATAGTCTTCGCCGCGGGTCCCGTCACCTCGCGCTTCCCGAAGGACGTCGCTGCGGCGCTCGACGTCCGCGACCGGGCCGAGCTCGCGTCCCTGGCCAAGGCCCGGCGCCGCGACATGATCCTCTGGCGGATCACGCTCGGATCGATCGCCGCCTGCCTCCTTTTCCTCGTGGGCGAGATGGGCCTCTTTGGCGCCGGCTTCTGGGAGAAGGCGCGGGTGACCAAGGTCGGGGCGCAGCGGCCGACCGTGGAGCACATCATGGGCGAGCAGGAACTCGCGGGCAGGATCGACGACCTCTCCACGAAGCGGCTCCTGCCGCTCGAGATGATTTCCGAGGTGTCGCCCGAGGTGGCGCTCCCGAAGAGCCCCACCTCGATCCAGTTCCTGCGGGCCACGGCGACCACGCTCGACACGATCCAGGTCGAGGCGCAGACCACGAACGCCGGGGAGATCTCCGGATACCGGAACGCGCTCCTGCAGACGACGGGAGTCGAGCGCGTGGACATCCAGGACCAGCGCGCGCGCGACAATGTCGTGACCTTCACCCTCATCGTGACCTTCAAGCCCGGGGCATTGGTCCCCGCCACGTCATGATCGCCTCCCTCCGCGCCTTTTTCCTGTCCCGGCACTTCCGGGAAAAGATCCTCCTGACAGGGTGGTTCGTGGTCGTGGCGGCCGTGTGGATGAGCAGCTTCTTCGGCCGCGTGGCCCATTTCACGAGGGAGGTGCGCCAGACCTCGAGCGCCCTCAAGGACCAGCAGCTCTGGCTGGCGAACAAGGCCTCCATCGAGGGCCAGGCCGAGGCGGCCGCGGGCAAGCTCGATGCCGTGCGCACCCTGGATGCCACAAAGCTCCTCGCCGAGGTGTCGGCCATCGTGGCCGACACGGGCCTCAAGAACACGACGATCGGCGAATCGAAGGATTCGCCGATAGGGCAGTTCGCGGTGCACACCCTCCAGTTCAATGTCACCAAGGTGGACTGGAGCACGCTCAAGGAGTTTTATCTCTCCCTGAGCAAGCAGTCGCCCTACGTCGGGATTGAGCAGTTCTCCCTCCAGGTGGACCGGGCCAATCCGGCCCTGCTGAGCGCGAACTTCCAGATCTCCTCGGTCGAAATCTCCCGCGCCCAATGACCGGCAGAGGGGTCGCGGAGCGCTCGTCCTGCCGCGGCCGAGGCTCGGCGGCCCTCACGCTTGCGGTGACCCTCCTGCTGGCACCTCGACAAGAGGCCCGGGCGGAGGATTTTGTCGACTACCGCTATGAGGACTATGCCGAGACGGGCGGACGCATGAACGTGCGCACGCAGGGCCTCACCGGAAGCCAGGACATCGGGACCGACATGCAGGTCGGCTTCACGCTTATCAATGACGCGATCGCCGGGGCCTCCCCGACGGGCGAGCGGGCGCCGGCCTCAGGGCAGGTGCCCCTGGCGTATCTGGCGGACCACCGGAAGGCGTGGGAGATTGATCTTTCGAGGCAGATCGGCCGGGTGAATGTAGCGATGGGCTACTCCCAGAGCCGCGAGCATGACTACGTCTCGCGAGGCTGGTCGCTCACTACGCTGACGGACTTCAATCACAAGAACTCCGAGGTGCGGGTCGGCATCGCGGGACACGCCGACGATGTGGAGACCTTTTTTGACCCCCAGCATGCGTATTTCGGCAAGCAGGCCTTCAGCGCGATTATCGGCGTCCATCAGCTGCTCGACCCGCTGACGACGGTCACGGTGAATGTCACCTGGAGCCGCGAGACAGGGTTCCTCGACGACCAGTACAAGCTCGTCGAAAAGACCGTGGAGCTGGTGCCGGGCTCCTTCTTTGACCTCGTCTACGCCGAGAACCGGCCCGACATGCGCGACTCGGGTGTGGCCTATGCCTCGGTCAACCGGGCCTTCCCGTCGACGGACGGCGCCCTGGAGGCCAGCTACCGCTTCTATGCGGACACGTACGGCATCGATTCCAGCACCGGTGAGCTGCGTTGGATCCAGAAATGGGGCGCCCATGTGACCCTGGCGCCGGAACTGCGGGCGAGCGCTCAGGGCGCGGCGCACTTCTATGCCTACGACCTCGACGAGACGGACATCATGCCGACCGTGGTGCCCCATCCCTCGGGCCCGAATTATTCCTCGGACTACCGGCTGAGCGCGCTCGATACGGTGAGTGCGGGCCTTCGCGCCACCTGGAAGGCGGCGGATCATGTCCAGCTTGAGGCCGGGTACGTGCGCTACGCGATGCACGGACGGGACGGCGTGACGCCCCAGAGCGCCTATCCGGTTGCGAACATCCTGTCGGCTGGCGCAAGGTTCTCCTGGTAACACACGCTATCGCTCCCCTCCATGGCCATCGTCTCCAAGCAGGACAGGGTACCCGATCCCCCGCAGAGCGGCCGGGGTGCGAACCTGCCCCTGCGCAAGCTGACGTTCCAGGCGATGGCGACCCAATGCGAGGTGCAGTACTCGGCGCCGGGCGGCGACGATCAGGCCAAGAGGTTTGAGACGGCGGCCGAGGGCTGGGTGCATGCCTTTGAGGCCAAGTATTCCCGGTTCCAGCCGACCAGCCTCGTCAGCCGCATCAATGACGCCGCGGGCAAGGAGTGGGTCAGCATCGATCCCGAGACGGAGAGCCTGCTCAAGATGTGCGACACGCTGTACTTCATGACACGGGGCATCCTGGACCCGTCGGCGCTGCCGCTCATCCGGATCTGGAACTGGAAGGCGAAGCCGCCCGTGATTCCCAGCGCGGCGGACGTCGCGGCGGCCTTGAAGCTCGTCGGATGGCCGAAGGTCCGGCGCGAACCGGGACGGGTGTTCCTGCCGGTGGCCGGCATGGCGCTCGATTTTGGGGGATTTGGAAAGGAATACGCGGTGGATATCGTGAGCCTGATCGCGAAGGACCACGGCATATTGGATTCGCTGGTCGACTTCGGGCACGACATCCGCGCGGCCGGGGCGCCCCCGGGCCGCCCCGCCTGGCACATCGGCCTCGAGGACCCCAAGGCCCCGGGAAAGACATGGGCGAGCATCGGCCTTTCCGGCAAGTCGATCGCCTCTTCGGGCGACTACATCCGCTCCTTCACCGTGGCGGGGAAGCGCTACGGGCACATCATCGACCCGAGGAACGGGATGCCGGTCTCGAACGGATGCCAGCAGGCGACCGTGATCGCCGACACATGCCTCCAGGCTGGCATGCTGTCGACGTCAGCCTTTGTGGGGGGGATAGAGGCGGGTTTGGAACTCATCCGCTCCTGCCCGGGAGCCGAGGGAATCCTGATTACGGAGAAGGAAAAGGCCCAGAGCCGGGGTTTCTATAACTATGTGGCCACGACTTGAGACGAGCCGCCTCCCTAGGACCTGCCTGCTTGCTGCCCTGGCGCTCGCCTCGGCGCATTCCGTCTGCGCGGCTGTCGCCGTCGGGGACGCCTTTCCGGACATGGCGCTGGCAAACCTGGCTGGTCCGCTTCCGGCGACGGCCGGAAATGTCGCCCTCGTCGATTTCTGGGCCTCGTGGTGCGCGCCCTGCAAGGCGTCCTTCCCCGCCTACGGCCGCCTGAATGCGGCCTATGCGGCCCAGGGCCTCGTGATTGTCGCCGTCAGCGTCGACCAGGACCCGGCGGCTTATGCGATTTTTGTAAAACGCTACGGTCCGCCGTTCTTCGTCACCCGCGACGCGGATCAAAAGCTCGTGGCGGCGGTCGACATCCCCACGATGCCCACGAGTTATCTCATTGATAGGAAGGGCAAGGTGAGGTTCCTGCACACGGGATTCCATGGCGATGCGACCGAGGCGGAGCTTCGGCACGAGATCGAAACCCTGCTGGCCGAGAAGGCGTCATAGAAGCGCATGCCATTGCCCACCCTTGCGCGATACCTTGCCGTGCTTGGCGCCCTTGCCGTCGCGTTGGCGTTTTCAGGCTGTTCCTCGGCCCCGTTGACGCGGGTGAAGCCGTGGGAGCGCGGCACCCTTGCCGATGTGAGCATGGATCCGAACCGCGATCCCCTGGGGACGGCGATGTTGGACCACGTCTATTTCTCGCGCGAGGCCGCCAGCGGCGGCACGGGAGTCGGCGGGGCGGGATGCGGGTGCAACTAGCGCCCGTCATGCCCTCAATTCCTGAGCGTCTCGCGCGGCTCGGCCGCCTCCGCGTCCCGGCAGCTTTGCTTGCCGGATTTCTGCAGCGGATGCCGGCCTTCGATGTCGCGGCATCGGCGTGTGACGTTCTCGAGGCCCGCGCCGCGTTCATCCTCAAGGCCGCAATCGCCTCGCTGGCTGCGCTGGGCGGCATCGACACTGTGGCAGGAGCGACGACCTACACGCTTTCAACCGGGAGCCCGGGGCACCCGAGCCCCTATACGGTGACGGAAGGTTCGCAGATCGAGGCGGTCGCCTTTTCGCTGATGTCGAATCCGGCGACCCAGGCTCCGCCGGGTTCGTGGACGCTTTCGGGGACAATACCCCCAGGGTTGGTCTTCGGCGCTGGCGGCAGCACCATAACAGGTCCAGGCATCGTGGAGACGGCCAACCCGATCCTTGCGGGAACGCCGACGACTGCAGGCGACTACACCATGGTGCTCGAGGCATGGCAGGAGAGCGACGGCATGGGCACCTCCTCAACCACGTTCACCTACGAGGTGATCGTGAATGCGGGCCCGACCCCCACACCCACGCCGACGCCTACCCCCACGCCCGCCGGAGGCATGGGGCCGCCGTTCACGACGCAGCCCTTGTCGGTGACGGTTTCGGGAGGGACCGTCGCCTTGGACGCCGTGGCGACCGGCGCCACGTCATACCAGTGGACGCTCGATGGCTCGCCGGTCGCAGGCGCGACGGGTCCCACGCTCCTCATCAGCAACGCAGCCTCAGCACCCGGAAACTACACCTGTGTGGCCACCAATGTCTCGGGGTCGTCCACCAGCAACACGGCAGTGGTTGCGATCAGCGGCGCGGCGGATCCGGGCCACATGGTGAATATTTCGGCACGGTCACAAGTGGGCACCGGAGCGGACATCATCTTTGGGGGATTCGCGGTGGGACCCTTGGGCACGTCCGGTTCGTTGCCGCTTCTTATCCGCGCCTCTGGGCCCGCGATAGCGGTCGCTCCGTTTAACGTACCGGGGACGCTCCCGGACCCGCAGCTTCAAGTTTTCAATTCTTCGAATGTCGTTACGGACACGAACGAGGGTTGGGCCGGCAACACATTGGTGGTCTCCGAGGCGACTGCGGTGGGCGCCTTCACATGGGGCGACCCGAACAGCCATGATGCGGCCCTGGCCCTCACGTTGCCCATTGGGACCTTCACGGCCCAGGTGGCAGGGCAGAGCGGCGACACAGGCGACGCGTTGATGGAGGTCTATGACGCTTCATCTGCGGGCATGTACGTTTCTGGCGCGCCTCACCTCGTGAACCTTTCGGCCCGTGTGTTTGTTGGCTCCGGCTCGAATGCGCTCTTCGCGGGATTCGTCATCAAGGGGTCGACGGCGGTGACCGTGCTCATCCGTGCCTCCGGGCCGGCTCTGGCCTCGTTCGGCGTCAGCGGCACCTTACCCGATCCCGAGCTGACCCTCGAGTATCAGTCGAATGGCGCCGTGATCGCTTCCAACAACGGATGGGGCGGCGATGCGGAGATCAGCGCCACGGCCAAAAGCGTGGGTGCTTTTCCCTGGACCAACCCATTGAGCCACGACTCCGCTCTTCTCATTACGCTTCCTCCCGGAAATTACACGGCCTTTGTCGCTGGAGCCGATGGCGACACAGGCGACGCGATAGTCGAGGTCTACGAGGTCGATTGATCGGGACGAGCTCTAAAACGGCTGGTGTCACCCTCCAAGTCCAATACGAGCAACCTTCTTCAACGATCGCCGGTTGCACTCCTCTAGGTCCGTGATCGTCAGGTCAGAAGCGATCAACGTGTGGTCATTTTTTACTCCGTAATGCCAGCTGGTGATTGCGACCGCTCGCTTCAGGAACCGGGCCAGTTCACGGTGCTCAGGTTCGTCGGCAGCTGAGGGTGCGATCTGCCATTTTACCGCGCCACAGATTTCGGGTGCAAATCCCCACTTTTCCAAGGCATGGCCGCCTGCTGCGGCAAAGTTCACGCCCAACCGAAATTGCTCGAGCTGGGCCTGCAGGCCCAGCTCGCGTTCATCTATCGACATGGTTCCGAGAGGAAAAATGCTGCATAGCACCCAGACCCCCACGAGATGCATAATGCCGGCGGTGTAGGCTTGAGGATTTTGGTCGCTGATCTCGTCAATGACAAAGGCCGTGTGCAGGGAACGCTCCCAGAAGTGGTTCGCCGTATTTGTGTAAAGATGGGTGGGGTATTTCTTGAAGTCGGTCATCGTCACCGCCTGGACGATCCGCAAGACCTCAGCCAATCCCATGTGCAATATCGCGTCTCTGATATTCCGAGTGGTCGCTCCTCGCGAAAAGAATGAACTATTGCACACGGCAACGACTCTCGCGGTCAGCGCAGGATCCGCCTGGAACAAGGCGGCCACTTCGGAGAGCTGCACCTCGGGCCGAAGAACGACCGAAACCAGCTGAGAGAGGACGCGCGGACCGCTTGGCAGTTTCCCTAGGTCACATGAATCAAGTGCTTCGTGGAGGGGCATTCGTACACACCCTATCGTCACGGCGTACTCGATCATGAAGCTGGTCCACGCCGGCCAACGTCGCGGCGCATCGGGCGTTGCCGTCACTTAAATAGGCGGAAAAACGCCCGCGACAGGGACTCCCCTAACTCACGTTCCCTGAAAGGCCAAACGACATTTCAAGCCTCCTTTCGTAGAGATTCTCAGTGACGGACAACCCTGATGCCCAAAATGCCGCTATATAATTCAAAAATCCGTCCAGGTCGCAGGCGAGCTCCAGAACCGTTCAGACTCTATTCTACGTCGGCTTAGCTCGGTGTAACAACATGTCTAATTAAATAAGACGCTGCGCTCAATGACCGCGAGTCGGCGATAGATCACCCTTCAATCTAGTTAACGCCGCAGCATATTCAGCTGCCGTGGCGGCGGCGCCCTGGTAATCATCACCCTTTCCATTGAACGCCCAATTTGTTTGCAAGTAGTCCAAGAGATCTGGGCTGACTCTTTTTATGCGCCACCATGCTGTGCTGTTCCAACTGCTATTTGTGAATCGCCCCTCGTTCAGCCCGTCAAAATCGGCGTCGGTTACGTCACAGTTGTTAAAGGTGACTCCAACAAGATTTACATTACGGAAATCGATTCTTGAGAGATTCGCGTCGTAAAATTGGAGCCCAGTCAAATCTATAACGTGCCCCTTAGCATGGCTTCGTTGTTCGGGATCCTTAAGAAGCTTAACAAACGCCTCAGAGACTTTCTTGATTTCATTTACCGCAATGTCTCTTATTCCTGTTAAACGTTGTATTTCTCGGTCAATGTTTTCAAGCCCATGACTCGCAGCTGGCGATGTGCTGCTTTGTTTTTCGAGCTCTTCGCGCTCCTTTTGGGCCCGGTCGATATCCTCGCCAATTGCTGAATAGCCATCGACGAGGAGTTTTGAGACAACGGCGACATCCTTCGAATTGCTCCAGTCGGTATGATCCATTATGGCTTCGAATAATAGATCGAATGTATCTTCATCGCCCATATGTCCGAGAACTCTCGTGCCAACCTCTCGCGATTGCCTTCCGTATCGAGAAGAATCGAAGAATGTTTTTAGCATCATAATGCCGAAGGCCCCTTCGGGGCCTTGGGTTACCTTGACCCGGTTCAGGGTCTCCCGCCACTGGGTGTCTTCCTCGGCTTCTTTGCTAAGGCGGGTGTTTTCCCTGAATTGATAAACTTGAAATATAACCGTTGCGACGAGTGCCATTGTGCTGATCAAAGATGCAATTATAGGAACCCAGAATTTCAATTTTTCAAAGCGATCTACTTCCCGAGCCCTAGCAACATCTGACTCAGCCTTTTCGACTTCAGCGATCGCCCTCCAGGATGAAGCTAATTCCTCGACTGACATCGTCCCTGGCTCATCCAGAACCTTCTCGAGATGTTCCCTTATCTTATTCGCGGCGGTAGCCCACCGTTCGGTCGATTGTCCGCTCATTTCTTAAATTAATGTTATATCACGATTCAACTTCGGTTTTTCTTTGCTTCAGTAGGATAGCAGAACTTACTACAGCATCGATACGGTTGAAGTTCTGCGGTCCTCGAATGCCTCATTGGGATCCGCCCGCAGCTTGTCTAACGAGCAGGAAAACTACGTAATTTCGCGGAACTTTACTCGGCTCTTGCGGAGCTGAGATTACGCAAGATCTGGCAGATGAGGCCGTGGTTGTAGGAGTCGGTGCATCTCACTCAGAATCTTATAACAAGGAGATCCGCTCAAAGAACCGCTTCTGGGCTTTGAGTTGGTACCGAGGAAATCTTGTTCAGCTCCCTACCTTGAAGCTCGAGCTGACCTGAAGGACCGCCATCACCATCGCGATGGCGACGAACCCGACAAAGATGAAGACGAAGGCGAGAATCGTGCTCGCGAACACCTTCGTGAACATCTGGAGCTGCCGGGAAATCTTCAGCTGGTAGCTCTTGGCAATGTCCTTGAGGCTCGGCACCACGTTGCCGGTGTTCTCGCCTACGGAGAGCCGGTCGAGCACGAGGTCGGGGAAGCACCCGGTGCGCGCGAGGGCCGTCGACAGGGATTCGCCCTCCAGCACGCGGTCGATGGCGCCGTCAAAGGCCCTCCTGTGCACGCGATTCGCGATTTGGCGCTCGGTCATCCGCAGGGCCTCGGCGGCCGTGATCCCGTTCTCAAGGAGCACGCCCAGGGTCTGGCTGAAGGCGAGGACGGTCTGGGAAACGGCGAAGGGCCCGACGCCCGGCATCTTGAGAAGCCATGCGTCCGTCCGCTCGCGGCCGACTTCCGTGGCGCGCCACCGCCACAGGGACACCCCGGCGATGGCCGCCGCGATGGCGACGAACAGGCCGTAGTGCAGCGTGAAGTTCGCCAGGGCGATCAGGATCCGAGTCGCCAGCGGCATGTCGCTGTGCAGGGAGCGCAGCAATGTCTGCAGGCGGGGCAGCAGGAAGAAGAGGAAGAACATCACCACGCCGAAGGAGGCGACGATGATGACGGCGGGGTAGGCGAGGGACGTCAGGATCGCCGTCCGCAGCTCGCGCTGCTCGGTCAGGACATCGATCAGGCGGGCGACGGTGTCGTTGAGGGAGCCTGTGGATTCACCGGCGCGGATGAGGTTCGTCGTCGAGGAATCGAAGACCTCGGGATAGGCCTCCATCGCCCGGGACAGCGGCGCACCCTCGCTCAGGCGCGCCCAGAGGCCCTCGGAAAGCGCCCGCAGGCGCGGCTCCTTGATCCGCATGGACAGGAGGCGCACGGCCTCGCCCCCGGACATGCCGCTCGACGTCAGGTCATGCAGCGCCTCCAGGAAAGGGAGCCTTTCGTTGCGCCGGGGAGCGGTGGCCGATTGTGCCCGGGCGCTGGCTGCCTCCGCGGCAAAGTCCGGGGAAACAGCGGGCTTCGGACGGCCCCCCCCGCCTCCCGCAAGCGCTTGGAGGACACTCGGCTCGGTCACCGCGGCGACGCTCAGTCCCCGGGCGGAGAGGAGCCGAAGGGCATCCTTGCGGCTCGGCGCGTCGATGGCGGACTCGACATTCTTGCCGGCGGCATCGCGGGCCTTGTAGGCGAAACGGGGCATTGAGGCCTTGGGACCGCCTACTTCTCGGTCACCGTGATGACGCGCAGGACCTCGTCAAAAGTCGTGTACCCTGCCTTGACCTTCTCCCACCCGCTCTGGCCGAGCGTCCTCATTCCGTTGTTGCGGGCGGCGATCGCCAGGGTGCGGGTGCTCTCGCGCTTCAGGACCAGCGTATGCATCTCCTCGTTGAGGCGGAAGATCTCGAAGAGGCCGATGCGGCCGCGGTAGCCCGTGCCGCGGCAGCGGTCGCAGCCGACGGGGGCCTTCAGCATCGTGACGCCCTCAGCCTGGGCGGGATCGCACCCGAGGATCGCCAGCGACTCGAGGACCTTGACCCGGGAGACGGGCGCAAGCTTCGTGCACTCGGGGCACAGCCTGCGGACCAGGCGCTGGGCGATCACGAGCTCGATGGCCGAGGCGGCGAGGAAGGGCTCGATGCCCATGTCGACCAGGCGGGTGATGGCGCCGGGCGCGTCGTTCGTATGGAGCGTCGAGAAGACCAAGTGGCCCGTCAGCGAGGCGCGGATCGCGATGTCGGCCGTCTCCCTGTCGCGGATCTCACCCACCATGATGACATCGGGGTCCTGGCGCAGCACGTGGCGCAGCGCGCTCGCGAAGGTCAGGCCGATCTCGGCGCGGACCTGCATCTGGTTGACGCCGGGGACCTCGTACTCGATCGGGTCCTCAATCGTGATGATGCGCAGGTCCGTGGAATTGATCTGCCGCAGGAAGGCATTGAGGGACGTGCTCTTGCCCGAGCCCGTCGGGCCCGTGACGAGGATGATGCCGTGCGGGTAGTCGAGGACCTGCTTGATCTGGGCCTGCTCGTCGGCGCTCATGCCGAGCTTGTCCATTGTGTAGGCCTCCTTCTTCTTGTTGAGGAGGCGCAGCGAGATCGACTCGGCGTAGATGGTGGGGATCGTCGACACGCGGATGTCGAGCGTGGTGCCGCCCGCCTTGAAGTTGATCCTGCCGTCCTGGGGCAGCCGGCGCTCGGAGATGTTGAGCCGGGCCATGATCTTCACGCGCGAGATGATGGCGTCCTGGAAGCGCAGGAGGTTCTCGGGAACGGAGACCGGGACAAGGAGGCCGTCGACGCGGTAGCGGATGCGCAGCTGGCCTTCCTGGGGCTCGAAGTGGATGTCCGTCGCCTGGTCGTCGACGGCCTGCGTGATGACATCCGTCACGAAGCGC